>MDTG01092552.1_pt1 | contig 190288 bp, 164 predicted proteins | sample 811421 | NCBI WGS metagenome assembly MDTG01 (sample SAMN05326645, study PRJNA326480) | marine metagenome | isolation source: seawater | place: Pacific Ocean: South East | collected 2011 | reverse complement strand
TAGAACAACTACACTACGTGGACTCTGCCTTGCCTAAATGACGCACAACTCGCTGCAAAAACATACAGCAAAGGTCAACAGCCCCTAACAGTTGGGCGAAAATTCAGATCTAATGTGCAGTTTTCAGATTTATCAGGGCTGCTAGCGTGTAACACAAAAGGAGATGCTGAATTTTGTAGGAGATATCCCGTTGGTTAAACAGATGCTCAGCCAATTTTTCAACGCGCTACGCGTTGTATTTTTAGTAAAATGTAACCTTATGGGTTACACTTTGTCGTGATTAGAAGTTTTGTTCATAAAGGTTTGGCTCGGTTTTACAAAAATGGCTCGACCGGCGGAATTCAATATCAGCATAAGGCAAAGTTAAGGTTGATTCTATCGAATCTCGATCAGGCTCGTTGTCCAGATGATATGGATCTGCCTGGCTTGTATATGTATAAGTTAAAGGGTAACGGGGCAGACGTATGATCTGTTCGTGTAAGTGGTAACTGGCGCGTCACTTATCGTTTTATCGGGCATGATGTGGAAGTGGTCAACTATGAGGATTATCACTAATGGCACTATACAATCCAGCGCACCCAGGTGAAATATTAAGGGAGCTGGTTGTTGAAACACTCGGATTGACAGTAACCGATGTCGCTCAGCATTTAAATGTCAGCCGTAAAACTGTTTCAAAAGTACTGAATGCGAAAGGGGTGATAACACCTGAAATGGCGGTAAGATTAGAGCTGGTATTTGGTAAGCCGTCTGCCGACCATTGGCTTCGACTGCAAAGCGCTCATGACTTGTGGTTGGCGCGTATGCAAAAAGATTCTCTCAATGTTTCACCCTATAAATCGGTAACGGTATCCAGTTAGTTTTGTTGTTTCTCCAACGCTTCAATGTCGCTCCACAAGGCTTCAGCCTTCGCGGTAATTTCTGCATACAAGCGCATGTCGCCATTGCGCTGAGCGTGCATGCCTTGTTCCAACAGCTTGTTGTATTCTGTACGCATTTTTTTAGTTGGATCTTTCTTGAATAAGCCAAACATGGGAAGTCTCTTTAAGCCAATTAATGTATAGCTATACGTGGTTAGGGCAAATTGGTTCATCGCCTTTTAGTTTCCGGGCACATAGTGTCTTGAGGATGCGTAAAAACGTAAGCTATATGGCAAGAAAGGACATATTCGCGACGTTTACGGCTACGATAGTTTGTTAAACACTTCTAGTAGTGTCAGGCTGACATTATCAGGGAGAGAATTGTGTCTGCGAGTGTCAAGTTCATCCAAAAATATGTGCTCATTACCGCGGTATTTTTTTACTCAGTTGCATTTCTGGCCAATGCAGGACGTTTGTGGTTTAAGCTCGACAGTGAAATTGGGGCAATGATTTCACCGCTATTTTTACTGTTGGGTTCAATGATGATGTTGCTTTTTTCCCTTCTCATGTTGAAACGTTTGAAGCGCCCCTCCAGTCAATAAACCGTGCCAGGCGAGCAGGTTATTTGTTAGCTCTGCTTACTTGAGAAAGAATTGTCTCAACACAAGGTGAGCGTTCAGTTACTTGCGGATATAGCGCTTTGACAGTTCGGCTATTGGTTAAGTAGGTATCGAATAAATAATGTGCGCGAGCTAGTTCATAGTCGTAATCGTGATATGCAATGGCGGGTATTTCCACTTCCTGAATGGGCGGCAAATACCGTTTCGCACGTCGACTGTCGAGCATGTCTGTCAGTTTTTGCGTGTGGGAATCAATTCGTGATAACTCTTCGTCGCTCAGCACCGATTCCGGGTCAAAGGCAAACTGACCTTCGTGATGTTGTTTAACAAATAACAGGTAGGTAAGTAGTGCAGTCGGGTCTTTTCTGGTCAGGCCGTATTTCACATAGCTCAGTATATTGGCGACATGTTTTTTGACTTCGGTCACCACCGCGTTTTCCTTGTGATATGCAACCTGTGCCTGAGAAATTTCGCGGATTATTAAATAGGAAAGCGCCTGTGAAGTCTGACCTAGAATAACCAGTTGTTTCGCTGCTCGTTCCCGGTCTTTTGAATCAATGTAAGGACGTTGCGCAAGCACTAGTAAGGCGTATTTGTCGTCATTTTTAGCATGGGCGATAAGATCGTCCTTGCTAAGCTCTATGTAAGGTTGAATGTAGTCCGCATTAGGGGCGTCGGGATTGGCTTTCACAACGACAAGGCTGATGTCACCCCGGGCTAAATCCCATTCACGCTTTTGCTCCTGAGCAAGCTGGAAGTCACTGTCTGCCAGTTCCGTATTGGCAATACACCAATCGTCGTCAATGCTTTTTTCGCTATTGGGATGTGTGGTTTCAGGCTGAGGCGATGTGGACTTGGCGGGTTCAGTATCGAAGTCTGCAGTTGAGGCATTGAGTGTATTTGCTTTGTATCCAGCAGTGCGATCAGCATCAATCGCTTCCAATTTCGTTTCAGTCGGCAAGCTGGATTGTGGCTGGCCCGCCATAAAAAAATATGCGCAAACAGCAGCAATAACGATTGCTGTACCAACAATATAAAATGCTCTCACAACCTGTCCCTGTCATGGTTGAATGAAATGAATCACGCAACATCATAACGGTTTACTTTGTTAAGGACCAGTCAGTACATATCGTTACTTTAGTGGTTAAAGCAATAAAGAATGGGCGATCACCGAGGTAATCGCCTCACTCTTTTTCCTTTCATGCTGCCGGCGCCTGTGCGTAGATAAACCGAAAGTATCTGGCCATCAGCGCGGCGCGATTGCGAATACACAGTTTGCGGTAAATGTTAGCGCAGTGGAACTTCACGGTTCGTTCGCTAATAAACAGCTGTGTCGCAATGGTTTTATTCGGCAACCCTTCAATAATTTTCCGGGCGACTTGCAGTTCGCGTTTCGACAGTGCTTCGAGTTGGTCGTTAGTGAATAACTCTGGATCAAGCATAGTGTTCTCCTTGGCTTGGTTTTGGGGGTAGATCAGCACGGAAGCTAACGGGTACCTCGGTCAGGCATCCATCCTGTAGGTGAAATCGGCGTTGGGCCATGGCAATAGTTTCCTGGCGATGAGCTATCACAATGCGGGTCATCGATAGCCGGGCAAGATTAGTATTGATGGCTTTTTCGCATTCAATGTCTAAGTGGCTGCTGGCCTCGTCCAATATCAATAAGGCCGGGTTTTGGTATAGCGCGCGGGCCAGGTATAGGCGTTGTCGCTGCCCGCCGCTCAGGTTGCTGCCACCTTCGTGCAGTAAGCTGAAGTACTGCATGGGAAGCTGCATGATGGTGGTATGAAGACAGGCTAACTGACAGCATTGCACCAGCCGGCTCATATCGATATCGGCCTGAAAACCACAGATATTTTCGATAAGGGTGCCAGACAAACAGATGTCATCTTGCATCACGGCACTGATACGCTGCTGAGGATGTCGGTTGTCTAAGGGGAAATTGTCGATCAATAGCTGACCGCTAGTGGCCTCGTATAACCCCGTCAGGCACTTTACTAATGTTGATTTACCGTTCCCGCTATGACCGGTGATAACCACCAGTTCACCGGGATGAATGGTAAGCGACAGCCCTTTTAAAACCGGATGCCCGCCTGTGTAAGCAAAGCTAAAGTCGCGCAGTTCGACTTTGTGGGCAGGCGCAAGCGAGTTATTCTGCGGTGATGCTGTACTTAGTGACTCCAGCTTGGCTGGGGTATGAACAATGTCTGCCAGGTGCTCCAAATGTACTCGCAGTAGTCGCCACTGAATAAGTTGCGACACCAGCGTGTTAATCGCATTGTTAAAGCGGCCTTTGTAGCTAATGAAGGCATAGAGCATCCCCACGCTGAGCGCTTGAACCAGCACAAGTTGGGCGGCAAAGTACACAACCAGCAGGTTTTCCAGACCAAACAGAAAGAGTTGCGCGGCGTTGAAGCCCATATCCCAGCGCTTAATGCGAATATCGCGATTCAGGCAATCGGTAAGTAAATGTTGCCAGCCTTGCAGACGAAACCCCTCCAGGCGCAACATGCGAACAGATTGAATACCGCGCACTGTCTCAATAAAGTGCGTGCTTTCCTTGCCATCGCAGACTTGTTTTTCCTGTTGCAGGACTTGCAAAGGGCGGAATATCACCATTCTCAACAGCGTAAATAACACCGAGAAGCCCAGTACTATCAGCATCAGCTTTACACTGTAAATGGCCATTAGCACTAACGTGCAAAGTACAATCAGTGAGTCCAGTACCAGGCTGACGATACCTTCACTTATGAATCTTCTAATCTCGTGCAGAGCGCCAAAGCGCGTCACTAAATCGCCAATATGGCGGCTGGCAAAATAACTAAAGGGCAGCTTCAGTAAATGGGTAAAGACATTCACCGACAATTGCTGGGCCAAATGGCTTGTCAGATGCAGACCCACGTTCTGGCGGATAAAGTTAGTCAGGGTTTCTACTGCCAGTAATAGCAGAAAGCCAACGAATAGGACGTTCAGCAACTGGGTGTCCTGATTTAAGATCACATCGTCAATGATCAACTGCATGTAATAGGGGCTGGCGAGGGCGAAACACTGTAGTAACAACGAGAGGCCAAACATCAGACACAATGAGCGTTTTAGCCCTGTAATATGGGCCCACAATCCGGCAAGTGACACTTTGCTGCGCACATCGGCTTTTTCAAAGGTGTTGGCAGGTTGTAATTCAAGGGCGATCCCGGTGAAGTGTTGGTTAAACTCGCCCCAACTGAGCTTACGCTCACCAATGGCGGGGTCATTAATGGTGATTTCGCGTTTTGAAACCCGACTAAGTACCACGAAGTGTTGCATGTCCCAATGCAATATGGCGGGCAGTTTGACTTCGCCTAAATGTTCAGGTTCGAGTTTCACTGCCCGGCTGTTGAGCGACAGCATGGCCGCGTATTCGGTAAGTTGTTTTAAATTCGCGCCTTGCTCAGACACCAACCCCGCGCCACGTAAGCGATGCAAATCCACTTTCAGGCCATAAAAAGAGGCCACCATCGCCAGACACGCAATGCCACACTCACTGTGTTGAGCTTGCATGATATGCGGCACTCTTCGACGCCAGGGCAACTGAAGTGTTGAAGACACAGAGGTAACAGACGCGTTCATAGGACACCCCCATGCAGCGCATAGAGTGGTTCAAATAACCACTGCAGCAAATTGCGCTCGCGGATCTGAATTTCTGCCGCGAAGGTCATGCCGGCGCGAAGCGCGACCTCGTTGCTGGCAAACTGAATATGGTTGCTCGATAGTGTCGCCGTCGCCAGATAGACGGGCTGTTCAGCCTGAAAGGGGGTTTGTGCAATTTCCTGAGGTAACAATAAATGGGAAGACAACGTGGTGATCACCGCGTCATGGGTACCAAATTGGGTGTAAGGAAAAGCGTCGTACCGCACCTGTAGCGTTTGTCCGGGCTCAACAAAGCCAGCCGCAGATACCGGTATTAATAGCCTGGCTTCGACCGTTGCATGCTCGGGCATCAAAGACAGCAGAGGGATGGCAGACTGGGTGGATTGCCCTTTTTTAACTTGTAATTGCGAGACTCTGCCCTTAGCTGGCGCGACAACCAGAATATCCTGGCTACTCAAATGCTGGTTTAGGCGGCTTTGTTGTTCACTGAGTTGATTGTCTATTTCTAATAACGCAAGGGCTTGTTGCTGTCGGGTTGTCGAACGTTCAAATCGCAGGGACTGTTGCTCAGCCGCATTCTTTAGCAACTCTCTGGAGAGTTGTTCATGCTGATAGTGCTCATTGAACCATTGGCTTTGCACTTCACTAAACTGATATTCGCTGGCGTGATGTTGCGATACCAAGGCTTGCACCGCATCCCGCTGATGTGTCGCTAAAGCGAGCTTTTGGGATTGCAGTGTTTTCATTTTTTGCAGCTGGTGCTGGTCGTCTACTAAGGTTTGTAGTGAGGCAGTTAGCTGTTCCAGGCGCTGTTGGTAGTTTTGTTCGGTGATTGTACGTTGACTGTGTAATCGTTCGATTTGTTGTTTGATTTCCTGGGTTTGCAGCAAGCCTGCGTTAAGGTTATGGCTGAATACGGTGTCGCGCCGCAAACGAATAAGGGGAGTGCCGGCCTCAACGACTGTATTTTCTGCTACCAGAATCTCATCAATGATAGTACCCGGTTGCGGGCTGTATACATGCGTTACGCCTGCGGGCGGCTCCAGCCAGCCCGATACCGATTGGGTGTAGGCGTAATTCCCGGAAACCAACCAGCTCACAACAGCGGTCAACCACACAAACAAGGCAATGGTAATCACAACAAAAGACACTCGAGGCCGAAGTAATACCTGCCCATTTATTCGTTGTTGCTGCGCTTCCAGCACCTGGTGTCTAAAAAGTGTGTTTGTTTGCATTACGCGGTGGCTCCCTGCATTGAATGTTGTGTTAACGGTATGGCGAAACATTAACGACTGCCTGCAGGCCAAGGCCGGTGCGGAATGGGGAGGGGACGGCTATATAGTGACGTCCCAAAATTGATATTGATGTCCCAATTGTTCACATCAAATTAAAAGGTAAATATGCGTATTGCGATACATCAAAGTGCAGTAAATGAATACAGAATTCACTTGTACAAACACTGAACGACTGGCTATTGTATGAAGACACCCAATAAAAAATGACAAGCAGTAACTTGCCAAGGAAGTTTTATGTTTATACCAAGTATCCTACTTCGCCAGCTTTACACTCACGGCAGCCTGACCCAAACCGAAGATGGTTTGCAGTTCATGCTTAAGAACCGATTAAAAGATGCGGTGTTAAATCGCGTTGATGGTATTTCCATCGACGGTAAAGCTATCCCGGCAGAATCCATCACTTTTCAGGTGGGGCCTGAGCAAATTATGTCGTTCGACGAGCTCAATGCGTCGGGCGATGTGCCGTTTGCGCTTAAACAGGCCATCACTGTGTTCTTAGACGTAAAGCTACCGGTAAGCCCTGAAAAACATAAAATTGAACTTGCATTCAAAGCCTCACCATTTGGTAAGCTGAAATTTACCGTGGAAGACAATATCTCTGCACCGGATACGTCGAATCGCCACATTCCGCGAGATTCGCATGATGACTATGGCGAGGACATTATTGGTAAACGTCAGCGGTTTTTTGAAAATCACTGCGGCGGCAAAATTGATCATGTTGGCAAGTACTCTATCGACCCGCAAACGCTGAAAGGTAATATCGAACATTTCATTGGTGTTGCTCAGGTGCCTATCGGTGTGGCCGGGCCGGTGAAAATAGACGGTGAATATGCCAAGGGAGAGTTCCTGGTACCGCTTGCCACAACCGAAGGGACGCTGGTGGCGTCATACAATCGCGGAATGAAGCTTCTCAATATGAGTGGTGGAATTAAATCGACAGTGGTGGATGATGCCATGCAGCGTGCGCCTGTTTTTGTATTCTCTGATGCACGTGGCGCACGGGATTTTGTGAAGTGGGTTAACGAGAATATTGGCAAAATCCGCGAAGAGGCCGAAGCCACCTCCTCGGTTGCTAAACTTACTTATATCGACAGCTTCCTGTCGAACAAATTCGCCTTCCTGCGTTTCAACTACCGAACTGGTGATGCGGCAGGGCAGAACATGGTTGGCAGAGCAACCTTTGCTGCGTGTGGCTGGATTTTGGATCATTATGAAGGTATCGAGAACTTCTATCTGGAGTCTAATTTCGCAACCGATAAAAAAGCCTCGCAAATAAACATCATGCGCACACGCGGCAAGCGGGTTATTGCCGAAGCAACAATTAAACGTGAGCACTTACTTTCAGTCATGCGTGTTGATCCTAAACAGATTGATTATCACGGTCGCGTGTCTGCAGTGGGGTCTTTCCTTTCCGGTGTAAACAACACCGGCTTGCACTCACCCAATGGCATTACTGCCATGTTTATTGCCACTGGCCAGGACGTCGCAAACGTGTCGGAGTCGTCGGCGGGGATCATGTACTCTGAATTAACCGACGACGGCGATCTGTATATATCGTTAACCATTCCGTCACTGATTGTAGCGACCTACGGCGGCGGAACTGGTATAGGTACACAGAAAGAATGCCTGGAGCTAATGGATTGTTACGGACGTGACAAAGTACAGAAGTTTGCCGAAATCGTAGGCGCAGTGGCATTGGCGGGTGAAATTTCACTGGCCTCAGCCATTTCCAGTTCCGACTGGGTGTCGTCTCACGAACAATACGGGCGTAACCGCTAAACATACTGCAAATGCACCAGCAAGCAGCGAAGTTCTCCCCGGTTATTTTAGTGACTCAAAAATAACCGGGCGACTCTACGGTGGGGGGGAAATAACGTCCCACGCGGTGAGCATTTCGCTGCGTTCTAAAACAGCTGGTCAGGCTGTAAAGTAATCTCAATATCTGTTCCAAGCGTAATGCGTGTAGTAGCGCAACATTGGAAATGTAAATGAAATTACTGTTCTGGTTAATTATTTCGCTGTCTTTGTCGGCACCATCTTTTGCCGAAAAGGTCTACTACAAAGAGACGGAAACACTGCGATATTCAGTAGAATCTACATTAGCCGAAAATGTGGAAATACGTGTTTATCCTGCAAGTGTAGCGGTTACCGCTTCCGGAGACGGGCAGTCAGAGCCGTTCAGAAAGCTGTTTAACTATATTTCCGGCGCTAACAGGTCTAACGAAGACATTGCCATGACCTCGCCTACTGAGTCGCGTCAGAAGGAACAGAAAAGCACGAAAATCGCGATGACCGCGCCAGTTGAAATGGTACCCGGTGGCGAGATGATGTTTTTCCTCCCAAACCAATATGATATGACTAACGCGCCTTTGCCGACTGGCGATGGCGTGTCGCTGGTAGAGGTGCCAAAGCGCAAAGTGGCGGCTATCCGTTTTTCTGGATTAGCGTCACAGTCAAAAAGACAACGCTACGCTGAGGCACTGATACAGGTGGTTCGTGAAAACGGTATTAAGATAGTCGGCAATACCAGTTATCTGGGCTATGATTCTCCGTTCACGTTGCCGTGGAATAAACGTCACGAAATCATTATTCCTGTTGAATAGTCCTCAGAATATGTCCAGGCACTTAGCCGAGGGCAACATTCGCCTGGGGTGTCTGGACACTCGATCATGCCAACGATATCGATAACTTCTACAAGGTGCCTAATGTCGCGGTCTGTCGGGCATCTTGTATAGTCTTGCTGATCTGAATTAACTATCCTTTCCGTTCCCAGAACATATCCTGAAACATAATACGGTTGAATATCAATCAATTGGTTGCTATAACCTAATGCTATGTATTGCATAGTATTAGGTTATACAGGTTAATGTCGATGTCAGATACATCACAACAGCATGCCAAGTGGGATGCGCAGTTGCGCAAAGGAACGCTTGAGCTAGCTGTACTCGCCGCGCTGGAAGGTCAGCAAAAGTATGGGTTGGAGTTGCTGAATTACTTCCAACAGTTTGACACGTTACAAATTACAGAGGGTACCTTGTATCCGTTACTGGACAGACTAAAGCGAGAAGGCATTCTCACAGCCTGTTGGTTACAGGAAGGGGAACAGCGCCCGCGGAAATATTACTCGCTGACCGACGCTGGTCTGCAAAAACTCGAGTTTTTGAAACAGCGCTGGGTTAAAACGGTTGCTGATCTCAGTAGCCTTCTGACTGAATAAAAAAAGGGAACAGGTATATGTCTGAACGTAACGTCATCAGAACGTATTTAACGTCGCTAAACCGGTATTTAGCGCCGTTGAGCGATGAGGAGGCCGGTGAAGTCGTTAGAGAAATTGAATCTCATATTTTTGATGTCATCGATAGCCAGGAAATGGCTGGGCAGGAAGCCGATGTCGCCCGGATCCTGGCGCGTCTAGGGTCGCCAAGAGAATTGGCTGCACAGTATGTCAGTCATGTGCGAAGCGGCACCCCACCGCCAGAAGGGTTAAGTGCAATTGCAACTGTGCGCAAAGGGCTATCCCGCACTTTTTATTACAGTCTGGCGCTGTTTGGTTTTGGCTTCGGCCTGGCGTTGTTTGCGTTGGCCTTTGTGAATTTGTTGGTCCCTAATGGTGTGGCTATCTGGTCGTCTGCTGATGGCAATACGGTGGTCATTGGTTTGATGCAACATCCAATAAATTCAGAACAAGCCGATACGTTACGGGGCTTTTGGATAACGCCTGTGGCGCTGATAGTAGGCTATATTATTATGCTTACTACGCACAAAGTGCTGGGCTTTATTCGCCAAACAAAAGCTGAGCCTCGCTATGTTTAAATCGGTCGCTCGCGCCGTTGGCCACTTCTTACTCGTGTCAGTTGTGCTGCTTGTTATTGGCCTGGGTATTGTTGTCTCAGAACACGGTTCTGTTAATTTAGGTGATGCGCCACAGGCTTATAAAATGGGAGGAGAAGGTCCGTTTGTGTTCTTCGAGAACAACCAAATGGCAGTGAAATATATTCGCGGCTCTCGCGACGAAGGCTTTACCGTTGAATCTGATTATTACCCGTTAGGTAACGCAGTAACGGCCGACGTGTATTTTGCTCGGGATGACTCGACCTTTTCCTTTTTACTGAACCAACCAAGTCAAATTCAGCCGGCTATTTATAACGACAATGAACCTATTCTGGTTATGTCCGACCTGGAAGGTAACTTCCATACGTTTCGGGAATTTCTTCTGGCCCACGGAGTAGTAAACCAACACTACGACTGGCAATTTGGTCAGGGGCATTTGGTGCTGTTGGGCGACATGGTAGATCGCGGGCAAGCCGTTACACAGTTGTTGTGGTTTATCTACAAGCTGGAACAACAAGCGTTGTTAGCGGGTGGTCGCGTGCACTATATTCTGGGCAACCACGAAATTAAAAACCTGCAGGGCAACATGCAGTCAGCTGCAGAAAAGTACACGCCCATCGCGGGATTTCTGGGTAAGTCATCCGCAGAGCTATTTACTGAAGATACATTCTGGGGACGGTGGCTAGCGGCAAAAAATACGGTCGAAATGATCAATGATCATCTGTTTGTACACGGCGGTTTGCACCCTGATGTAGTGAAACATCAGTGGAGCATAAACGCCATGAATCAGCGAGTTCGCGACTACTACCGGCAAATGTATTATCCTGGATTGGCCGATGAAAAAACGGAAAGCCTGCTGTCTACTGAAACGGGACCTGCCTGGTTCAGAGGATACTTACGCGAGGAAGTTACCGATGATGAATTTGAACGTGTTCTGGCTTTCTATAATGCCAGGTCGATGGTTGTTGGGCATACCATACAATTTAGCGTAAACAGTCTGTTCGATAATCGCCTATTCGCTATCGATGTGAAGCACCCAAATGATTACAGAAGTAGCTTCCCTTACAAGTCGTCAGAAGGATTACTGATTCAGGATGGTCAATTTTACCGCCTGACGGATGATGGAGAAAAACACCAGTTTTAAGTGAGAGCAGAGCCCCGGAAGCGGAGTTGCTTCAGAAGCTATTTATGCTTGCTCGATACTATCTACCGGTTACCAATGTGCGCTGGAAGAACTGTACCGCCTGTTGGTACATCTGTAATGCCAGGGCACCGTCATAGCGTTCCCCCTCATCACGCATAAACGCGTGTACGGCGTTGACTTCCTGCCAGTGATAATTCAAACCGGTTTCCATACATTGCTGATAAATTTTCAGACGCCCTTCGGCCGGCACGTGGGGATCTTGTTTTCCCCACACAAAAAACACCTCACCCTGTATCTCGGCCATTCTGGCAAGACTTTGTTCTTCCGGGCTGGCGGGCAGTGTATCGCTGTGAATGTCTGTCGCATATAAGCAATAGGCTGCTGAAACAGCCGGGTTAAGTGCCGCTCGATAAGCCAGATGACCACCTAAACAGACGCCCATGGCACCTACTGCGCCGGTGCAAAAATCCGCACTCTGGCAATACTCCACAATTGAAGCCAGGTCGGAGTCATAACTGGTCAGTGGCTTTTGCCACTTGTCGTTATTGCCTTTGTCTTTACCTTCGTCATCGTAGCCCAGTACAGTGCCAATGGCGTTTAGTTCGTGGAACACTTCAGGCACGATCACCACAAAGCCATGGCAGGCCATCATTGCAGCCGAACGCGCAATAGGCGCGGTGTGCTGAAATATCTCTGAGTAAAATACAATGGTTGCGTATTGGCCTTCAGTAGCGGGACGGTAAACATAGCAACGCATTGTGCCGGTTGCGGTGCTCAAATCTTCTGTGTGCTGAATGATTTGCATGTTGAATTCATCTATTGGGCTTATCAAATTAGCCTAAGATTATTCGCTGAATTAATTGAAAATACTAGGGGGTGAGCATTAAAAAGCCCGCCGTGTTAACCGGCGGGCTTTGGGACTATCCGAACTTAGTGCGTCCAGTGTAAATGATGGGCTTTTTCTTCCATTTCCGTTGCAGTTTGTTCAGGCATAAATGCCTGGTTGTCTGCTTCGAAGAAGAAAGGTTTACGGGTTTTCTTGCTACCCAATTCGTTCATGGTGGCAACGTCGAACACCCGGCCGTTGATAACCGTGTAGGTGAGATATTCACTGCGGCGGATATCGTTCAGTACGTTGCCGTCGGTGATCATAATATCAGCCAGTTTACCTGGTTCGATACTGCCCAGGTCTTTACCCATGCCCAGGTGAGTGGCACCGTCAATAGTGGCACCGCGCAGCGCTTCCCAAGGGGTGAAACCACCTTGAACCATGCTCCACATTTCCCAGTGAGCAGCCAGACCTTCACGCTGTCCGTGAGCACCAATGTTAACCCGCACACCCTTATCGCGCAGGGTCTTCGCATAGGCCGCTACATTGACGTGATTGTACTGGTCATCCGGTGCGGTTGGACGGCGAATAGCACGGCGGTCCAGCATCGTTGAAGGCGTATAACGCAGTAAGCGTTCGTTCTTCCAGACTTCGGTGCGATCGTACCAGTATTCTTCGCCCATCAGGCCGCCATACGACACCACAAATGTTGGCGTATAACCGAACTGCGTGGCCGACCACAATTGGGTTAAATCGCTATAACCGTGTGCAACTGGCAAACTGTGCTCCAGGCCAGTGTGACCATCAACCAGCATAGTCAGGTTCTGGTGGAACTTACCACCACCTTCCGGCACAACCATCATATCCTGTTGTTTCGCTGCCCATAACACCTGTTGACGTTGGTCGCGGCGAGGCTGGTTGTAGCTTTTCACCGAGATGGCGCCGGTGTCTTTCAAACGTTGAACGTGGAAGAAGGCATCATCGTAATTGTTGATAATGGCTTTGTAACCCAGACCCTCTGCACCGTACAAAATGGTCCCGGTAGAATAGATGCGCGGTGCAATAATATTGCCGGTGCGCTGCAATTCAGATGCAGCAAAAATTTCGGTAGTGTCGTTAGACGGATCGTGAATGGTGGTGACACCAAACGACAGATTCGAATACTGGGTCCAGTTTTGTCGCGGGATGATTTCGCTGCGTCCCTGGGCACCGTGGGCATGCGCATCTACCAGGCCTGGCAAAATAGTTTTGCCTGACGTATCAATGCGCATTGCGTCACTGGGAATTTCTATCTCGCCGCGTTTACCGACAGCAGCAATGCGGTTGTCTAATATCAACACCACGCCGTCTTCAATGACTTCCTGCGTATTGTCAGCATCGCGCATGGTCACGACGGTTCCGCCAATCAGTGCTTTGTAGCCCATTGGTTTGTCGGTAGTGGCTTTAAAGCTCAAATCCACCCCTTCTGACACCGGCTCCGGCAACGCATCTTCACTGGTGTTACCCGCAAAGGTGAAGGCATCACTAAGCTCGCGTTCGAAGTAATAGGGGCCATGGAACCAGCCCAAAGACTTGCTGTCGGCCCGCCATGTCAGATATTCACCGGCTCGATCAGACAGTTGGGTAACCGGCATAGAAGTCATGTTTGGTCCAATCGTGACTTTTTTGCCATTGTCGACGAAAGGCGTGACGTACGTATTGAACTGATACACAAACGCGACGTATTTCCTGTCTGGCGACAATCGGTACTCCGCGACTTTGTCGGCACCGTACAGGTGTACGCGATGGTCGTTACCCTGAAGGTTTACGCTGGATAGCTGGGTTTCTGAATAGGGCGTTCCTGAAACTCGTTCGGTATAGAACAGTCTGTCGGTGTTACCTGCAAAGTGAGGCTGAACACCGCTATCGCTCACTTTTACCGGTTTCTTGTCATCCAGGTTCATCACGTATAAGCCTGGATCAACAGAATACTTGGGATCCAGTAGATAGCCGCCGGTAAACTTGCGGTAAGTGACCCAATCGCCGTCCGGAGAGAACGAAGGTTCAACGTAGTGACCAGGTGTTGGTGTGATCACTTTGCCTTTGCCGCCTCGTGCAGACACGATGCGCACACTGCCCAGTTCCTGGTCGTTCCAGGTGGTGTAAATGATGTATTTACCGTCATCGGAATAGCGTGGGTAGAACTCATCGTGATCATCCTGACGGGTCAGACGCTTCATTTTGCCCGACTTCACATCCTTAACATAAAGTTTGCCCAGGGCCTGGAATAAAATAGACTTGCCGTTGGGGGATTTTTGCGACCAGCGGATCATTTTTACGTCGAACTCGTCTGGCGCGACATCAACATCAAAGTGCAGAGCGTCGGCTACTTGTTTGGTAGTACTAACGCTGACCGGGATCTGAGTGGTTTCACGGGTCTTCACATTCAGTTTATTAAACTTACCACCGGTCCAGTACACAATAGACTTGCTGTCTGGCGTCCAGTCAAAATAGGCGTAATATCCCTCTGAGCCAAAACCTTCCTGCATATCACGCTCAAGCTCACGGCTAAGCATAGTTTCCACACCGGTTTCTACGTCTTTAATAAACAAGGCGGTGTCGTATTTTACGCGGCGGAGGAAAGCAATGTATTTGCCATCGGGTGAGGGCGTTGGAACCACTGCGCCGCCTGTGCCGCTAATGTAACGGCTGGCTTCGCCTGTGCTGCGATCGAAGCGGGTAATGGCGAAAATCCCTTCAAGGGGATCGCGGTTGTATTCGAATCGGGCGCCCGGTACGGTGTTTTGTGTGTAGTAAATATACTTTCCGTCATGTGAAAATACCGGATCAGCAATGTTTTGCTGGTCGCGCTTGCCGTTTACGCGTTCCTTAATGGGCAGCCCGGCACCACCAGCCTGGTGGTAAATCCAAATCTCACCGGCAGGAATACTGCGAGAAGACATGATGCCCTTGGTCACTACAATGTACTGGCCGTCCGGGCTCCATTTCGGGGAATGAATAATATTGTTTTTTTCTTTGGTAACTTGTCTGAGTTCGGTGCCGTCGGTATTCATCACCCAGACATTGGCCACGCCGTCACGATCAGAGATAAAGGCCACTTTACTGCCATCCGGCGAAATGGCTGGCTGAATATTCCAGGCGAAGTCTTCTGTCAGTGCAGTGGCTTTGCCACCGTCGATACCGGCGCGATAGATATCGCCTAACATATCAAACAGGAAGTATTTACCGTCAGGTGCAATATCCAGGCTTGACCAGGTTGTCTCATCAGTAGTGATGTTAACATCGGTTAAAGCAAAAGGCGGATTGGTGATATCCCAGTCAGACACATCGTATCCGGTTGACTCACTGGTTTGCGTATCATCGTCCTGAGCCAGCAGCAATGGGCTGTGTAAAGCTAGAACGCTGAGTAGAGATAAAGCTAACTTGCGGGGGCGAAACCCCTTGTTGTTCTGTCGAGTGCTATTCATTGTTGTTCTCTGTTGATGTAATTGTTCAGACGCCAGATCATACTTCTCAGTAGGTAAAGACGAGCGTGAGCGGTGTGATTGACGGCTACTTTTAGCAACAAACGTCAGTATAGGGGATGTATTTGGCTATGTGGGGAATTTCGTCGGAGATTTTTGGTAACTTGTGCGAACAGAGGGACCTGTCCGCACGGCTCTATCGTTACTCTGGATCCGGGAATCTGGGACGAATTGCTGAGAATTCATCAAAGTGTGTGAGCAGAATATCGACTAAGGCAGGGTCAAATTGCTTAGCCCGTTGCTTTTCAAAGTAGGCTTTGATTTCATCGTCTGGCCAGGGGCCCTTGTAACAACGTTTGCTGCCAAGTGCATCGAACACATCCGCCACGGCGGCAATGCGGCCTGCCATTGATATTTGCGTCCCCGACAACCCATTAGGGTATCCGTTACCATTCCACTGTTCGTGGTGCTCATGGGCAATTTGTGCGCCGACTTGTAAAATGGGATTGCTGCTCTTTTTCAGCATGTCATAGCCTGCTTTGGCATGCGAACGCATGATTTCAGACTCTGCTTCCGTATGTTTGCCGGGCTTGTTGAGTACGCTATCCGGAATGGCAACTTTGCCTACGTCATGAAGTGGTGAGGCCAGTTTGATCATCTCTGCCTCTGATTCATTGAGGCCGGCATAAACGGCCAGTAAATGGCTGATATGAGCAACGCGTCGAACGTGTGAACCGGTCTCTTTGGAACGTACCTCAACAGCCTCTCCAATGATGTACGACAGCTCTTTTTGCGATTCCCGTATTACCTCGCGAAGTTTGATATTTTCATGGGATACCGCAATATTGTGAGCAAAAAAGCTCAGCAGATGGTGCTGTACGGTTTCCAGTTCGTCATCGCGGGCTACATACAATACGCTTTCCATGCCGCGTCGGGTAGTGAAGTAACTAACGAAATAGTCATCGCCCTTTACGCTTTGTTTCTGTCGCAAGGCGCTTTCAATGCGATGTTGAATATCATTGGGAATGGCGGCTGTAGATTCGTGCTGTAAGTTGGTAGCCAGTACATTGTATTGATTACCCGATTTGGCGTCCCGCGTAACGGCACAGCAAATGATGTCACTGGATTCTATGCCCAGTATCAGCGAGATTTGGTTCAAAATCGTGGAGGCAAATTGCGGTAGCGTATCGCACTCAATGAACTGTGTTGTTGCATGGATGATTTTTTCCAGGCCCAGACGGTGTCGCTCAATCAGGCGAAGATCGCGGTAAGCACGCAGTGCCGCATACATTGCGGTTTTTAAGCGCAGTGCAGTGAGTTCTGTTTTGTTTTTGTAGTCATTAATATCGTAGTCGCGGATGACGCGTTCTTCCGGCGCTTCACCAGGCTGACCGGTACGCAGGATTATCCTCACTACCTGGTTATCCAGTGTTTCCCGGATCCAGCGCACCAAATCCAGACCCGCCTGGGATGATTCCATTACGACATCGACCAGCGCCACAGCAAAACCGTCATTGTCTTGCGCTTCCAGCAGCGTGCGGGCTTCAAGCGCACTGTTGGCCGTATGAAATTCAATTCGTCTGCCTTCGAACTCAAAGTCACCTAACACCATCTTGGTGACGGCGTGAATTTCTGGTTCGTCATCGACAATCAGTACTTTCCATGCAGCCAAGCCTTGCTCTTGCTCTTCTGTTTCGTCATCACTGGCAAACAGTAAGTCATCACCCAGCATACAACCATTACCTTTTTCATATTATCCAATACTAATATAGTACGTGAGTTTGGGTTCTGCCGGTTTTCAGGGTGCGTTAACGGGTAGACTTTAGGCTAAAGGATATGCCTGCGAAGAGGGATATTGCGGGTTATAGAGGCGTAAATAACAAAACGCCCGGCTTGTTACCAACCGGGCGTTTGAATTCAATTGAACGCTACCTGTCGCAGCCAGGGCAAGCAGATTACTTGCTGCGGCGAGATAATCTCAGGCCAGCCAGACCAAGACCCAGTAACGCAAGAGTTGCCGGGGCTGGCACATCGCTGGTGTCTGGTAATACTACAGTAGGCTCAGCGCCGAAGCGCGCATCCATAATAGTGCTGAACAAAGAGTTGTCATCCGTATCGAAGAAAGTAACTTTGTACACGTCACGTTCCCGACAGCAATCGTCACGACCAAAAATTTGGAAAGAAAACAGTTCTTGCACACTACTAAATGCAATGGTTAATGCAGTATTAAACTGACCAGATGCATTGTGGTAGATTTGAGATGCACCATAACTACCCGCGGTAACACCATCAATTGCATTACTTGCATTGGTAAGATGGTTCCACTGATTCGGTGCAGATGCAACAGCACCAGCTGTGCCAAGCGCAACATCATTCAGGTCCATGTTTAACGCAACAACTTCTGCAACCTGCAGGTATTGGCCAATGTTGTTTTCAATTTCGATGTAGCTGACGTTGATTAGACCAGCGTTAGCAGTAGACATGCCTACCGCAGAAAGTACCAATGCGAATGCCGCATTTTTTAGTTTAGATAAGATCATAACTACCCCAAGTTAAATTCCATTTAAAACAAAAACAACTAAAACTTCGTTCCAATTATTTGCTTTAACTTGTCAAATGACATTACTGATTAAGCACTATACGTGCCATTTTTTATTTGTATTTTTTTCAAGTGCTTACGGCTTAATTGGTAAAAGGGCAAAGAGGTGAGTAAAAAAAGCTGACAGATCTGTGTTTGATTTTGTTTATATTTGGTGCGTTGAATTTTAAATATATAAAACAGGACGTTAATAGTAAGCGCGATAGGCTCACTCATCCCAAGACCGATGAATGAGCCAACGGGTTATGGCGCTTAAGCCATAGTAACGAATTCTTCGCCGCTGGTGGGGTGAATAGCAATACAGGCGTCAAAATCTGCCTTGGTTGCACCCATTTTCATGGCAACCGCAAAACCTTGCAGGATTTCATCCATTGCATAACCGATACCGTGTAAACCTACTACGCGTTGGGATTCACCCTCACAAATCAGCTTCATACTGGTGAGTTGGCGATGACGCGTTACTGCGGTGTACATTGCGGCAAAACTTGAACGGTAAATAGTGAGGTTTTCCTTCCCATATTGCGCCTCAGCCTCGGCTTCTGTCAGCCCTACAGTGCCAATGGGCGGGTGACTGAAAACAACCGTTGGGACTAAGGCATAATCTAAATGGGCGTCATGCTGCTGATTAAACAAACGTTCACTTAACAAGCGGCCTGCTTTTACCGCGACCGGTGTGAGTTCAGGCTGACCCGTAATATCACCAACTGCGTACACGCCGTCTACAGTCGTATTCTGATACTTGTCGACCGTTATTAACCCTTTATCGGTAACGTCGATCTGGGTGTTTTCCAGGCCAATGTTGTCGGTGTTTGGGCGACGGCCAGTCGCCCAAATCAGGCATTCTACAGTAAGTGAGTTGCCGTCGGTCAGCGTCAATACTAGCTGGCCATCCTGTTGCTTTTCGATGTGAGTGATTTCGGTTTGATCATGCACATTTACGCCTTCTTCTATCATCAGGGTTTTCAGGGTTTCCTGAATGGTGTGATCGAAGCCTCTAAGAGGCATAGTTTGGCGGATCAGAGAATGTGTTTCGCTGCCCAGTGCATTGAGTACGCCCGCTAGTTCAACACCAATATAGCCACCGCCTACCACGGCAACAGTTTTCGGTTGTGCGTTTAGTGCGAAGAAGCCGTCAGAATCAATGCCATGTTCAGCGCCTGGAATGTCTGGAGTAAACGGTCGACCGCCAGTAGCAATCGTGATGTGTGGTGCAGTGTAGTGTTCACCGTTTACTTCAACAGTGTGGTTGTCGACGAATTTGGCATACCCATTTAACAGCGTGACGTCGTTGTTGCCCAGTACGCGATCGTAGGATGCGTGAATGCGGGAGATATAAGCCTGACGGCTGGCAACCAGGGTTTCCCAACTGAAGTTATTTACTGTGACATCAAACCCGTAATCAGGGCTGTATTTGTGAATCGCTTCGGCTACCTGCGCGCCGTACCACATCGCTTTTTTGGGCACGCAGCCCACGTTAACACAGGTACCACCAACGGCTTTGCTTTCGATTAAAAGTACTTTTTTACCGTGTTTGGCTGCCCGGTTAGCAGAGGCGATACCGCCGCTACCGCCGCCAATACAAATATAGTCAAACTGTTGCATGAATTACTCGCCTGGGTTTCGAATCATTAAGGTATTCTGGCATTTTTTACGCTTTTAAAACACCCGTTTACAGCAAGTATAGTTCGGTCTGACTGTGAAAGTTACCCTATCGTCGCATCTTCCATACCGTTTCGTTCTACGGCGATATCGAAAAAGCGATTGTGTTCACGTTCGTACTGCGCCAGCTTGGCAATGGTGGCATCGGTAAATACATGGCCTTCCGGTAGCAGTAAAATGTGACTCTCGTTATACAGGTTTTTGCTGAGGACCATGCCCGGTTTAAGTTCTTCGGTACTCAGACGGTTCTCTATGTAGCTGGGCTTATCGATGTCCTTGGTATTTAACAGGATATCCAGCACATTGCCGTCATATCGGGTATTGCGGTGCTTTTTCAATTCCACACGAGCTTCAATAGGCGTCATTGGCTGACCGGTAATTCGGCCGCTAACCATGCGCCAATAGTCTCTAGCTACGGCTAAAATCCTTGCCCCAATGGGGATCTGCGTTGCAACCAACTTGTACAGGCCTGCGCCATTGTAGTATTCGAACTGATATTCCAGAATATCACTCACTTCACGCAGGTGTTCGGCCGGCGCCAAAATGGTTTTTGCCAGTTTGGTTTGCGACAAATAGTTCTTTTGTTGCTGATAGGATAGCTTGTTAAATGCCGGGCGATAATGCTCAGGCTTCAGACCTAACAATCCGAATTCGCCTATCAGACAGGCATAACGGATGACATTCGTTTCTTCTTTTGAACACTCCAGCAGATTGGCTAATTTGGTGGCCAGTTCGCTGACTTCAATTGCAAACTTGCCGTCGATATCCGGATTGATTGAAATGACGTTAAACAGCACTTGTTCAAGGGCCGCGTTGCGTTGTTCAATGCGACGCAGTGCCGCTTTGATCTGTTTAGTACGTTTTTGTACTACCTGCTCCAATGAGTTATTTACTTCCTTGAGCTTAGCATTCTGTAGTTTGGTCAGTTTTTGCAGACGCGCGTTTTCGTCTTTTAACTTAATGCGCTCCAGGCCTTCTTCAATGGTATTGATCAGTTCCTGGTTGTCCCAGGGTTTTTGCAGGTAGCGGTGAATTCGCCCCTGATTTACCGCTTTAATGGTGGCGTCAATATCGGCAAAGCCAGTTAACACGACCCGAAAAGTGTCGGGGTAGTGCGCAGCAACCTGTTCGAGTAACTCTGCCCCGGTCATACCGGGCATTTTCATATCGGAAATCACCACATGAATGGTTTTCTCTTTCATCACGGCGAGTGCTTTTTCACCACTGTCTACCAGCGTGAGATCGACATCCAAGGAAAATAGAGCCCGCTTAATAGCTCGCAATATATTTTGCTCATCATCAACACACAGCACCTGATATTTCACTTGCTCTGTTTGTTGTGCATCTGTCATGTCATTCTCCTTGTTAAACTCACTCCGCCTGAGGTGCTTTGCATGGGGCGCCGCGTAAATTTAATCAGTGAAAAAGAAGCCGCCATTATTGCGCTTCGCTCGTTTGTGTTTGCAAAGGCTGAGAATTGTCGCCGACTGGCAACGTAATAATAAATCGGCTGCCTTCGCCTTCTTTGCTTGTTACTTCAATGTTACCGCCATGTTCCTGAATAATTCCGTAGGTAATTGACAGGCCCAGTCCGGTTCCCTGTCCCTCAGGTTTTGTGGTGAAAAACGGGTTAAACAGCTTTTCCAGATTTTCTTCAGAAATACCACAGCCTGTATCGGTAATATCAACAATGACCTGCTTGCCCTGCAAGTAAGTGTGCACGGTAATTACACCTTGCTTGCCGGTTGCCTCAATGGCCTGGCCGGCGTTGATCAGTAAATTGGTGAACACCTGGGTGAGTTTGCCTACGTTGAAATAGACTCGCGGTAAATCAGCGAACTGCTTTTCTACTTTGCAAATGTATTTCAGCTTGTTATTCACCATTGTGAGGGTGGTATTGAGACAGTGATTTAAGTCGAACCACTGCTTTTCATCTGAATCGATACGCGAGAAGACTTTCAGCCCTTTCACTATTTCACTGACCCGTGTTAAACCTTCAACCGATTCCTCGATAAGCGGGGTAACATCTTCGCTGATGAAGTCAAAGTCGTGCTGGGCGTAGAACTGGTGAATTTCGGTTATCAATGCTTTTTGGGCCTCTATGTCAGCATCAGGCTGCAGCTTTTTCACCAGCGTCATAAGGATTTGGAACATCGACAGGTAGTCTGTTAGCGTGTTCAGGTTGCTGCTGACAAACCCAACCGGGTTGTTGATTTCATGGGCGACACCGGCAGCCAACTGACCAACCGAAGCCATTTTTTCCGCTTGAAACAGTTGTTGTTGGGTTTCTTTTAATTCTTTGTTCGACTGCTCTAACAGCTCGTTTTTCTCACTGAGTGCCTGGGTACGGCGAGCGATTTTTTCTTCAAGAGACTGGTTCAACTGGCTCAGTTCATTTTCGGCTTCCAGCCTGGACTGATATTCGGTCTCCAGATTTTTGACCAGTAAATTAAACGTTTTGGCCAATTCGGTAAGCTCGTCGTGACCTTTTTCTGCAATGGGCGCTGTATTGAAATTACTGGTTTTTATGGCGTTAACAATATCTTTAGCGCCTTGCCGAAGTGTATTTAACTGTGAAGTCAGGTAAGTGCCCAATCCATAACTGAATAGCGCTACCAAACCCAATTCGATAAGGGCCAGTGACACAATCCAATTGCGAATTTGAATGAGTGACGATTGTACGTAGCCTATGTCGATACCCAATTGAATTTCACCGTAATAATGGCCCGACACCACAATGCGGCGATTCGAATCGAACACGCCGTCATTTACATTGGCCAGTGTTGTATCCGCGGTAAATCCCGATGACAGACTGGAAGTGTCTCCGGACACGGCCAGGATCCGTTGTTGGTTATCGATTATGCGAACATAGGCAATGTCCGGGTTCGTCATTAATTCTTGTACTGAGGCTTCCAGAGAAGCAAGATCCAGTGTCAGCAACGCATCTTTAGTGGTTGAGGCGAAAAGGTTTATGGTGGTAGACGTGCGCTTTAACACACTGTCTTCAGTCAGGCTGTTAATGAACGATAAGCTTGTCACAATCAACACAACCAGTAAGGTTGCCTCAATTATCGCGGTACCAGCAATTGTTTTCGTTCGTAACGATAAACGCATTTCCGTTCCTAGTAGTAAGGCCTGGACAGAGACAAAATTCCAAGTTCACGAACATCGTCCCAATCACTGTCTTGTGCTTCAGCGAACCCTGAAAAATTTATACCGCGCAGTAAATGTGCGTTCTCCGCACTGTCGTTCAGAGCTATGAGAGCGGCTAAGATTTTCTTCCGGTGCGCCTCTGGTACTCTGCTGTGAACAGCAAGGGCATGAGGCGTAAAGTCCTGACTCCTCCACAGAATGCGCAGTTTTTCGTTTTGCATTTTGGGTAAATGTTCGAGCGTGCGAATTATGCCGCCTCCGGCCGGGAATAAACCGTTAATAACATTAAGATAGACGGAGTCGTGAGAATTTACATACTGTGCGTTAATACTGATGTTTTCTTTTGCCAACATTCCACGTGGAATAATACTGGCAGCAAAAGCAGCTGGGGCTGGAAATGCCAGCGTTGCGCCATGCAATTGTTGCAGGGTTGTATAAGGACTGTCTTCCCGAACAACAATAATACCGCTGATCCGCTTATGAGCGTCTCTGGCCAGTGGAACGTAATTTGCCGAATCGCTGAACACCACATAATGATAAGGATTGATGTAGGCAAGGTCGTATTCTTGTTCTGCAACTCTGTCTTCAAACGTAGGAATGTCCTTTGCCGTTGAAAACGTGATTGAAAAGCCGGTTTGCGCATTCAGGTAATCAATCAGCGGCAGCCACATGGTGGCCAGCTTTTGCGTCGATTGTTGAGGGACAATGCCGAGCGAATATTCCACGTTACCGGCGTCACCAGACTGGGATTGCTGTGCCAATGCGGAACAGCTAACGAACAGTAAAATGGTCAATAACTTCATCGGTATTGTCTCCCGCCCCGGTTAATTTTGCATGAATTGCTCAAAAAGTTGCGTCAAATCATGATTGGAGAAGGGTTTGGTTAATGAAGCATCAGCCCCTAAATCCATCGCTCTCTGCAAACTGCTATCATCCAGTGCCGAGATAACGATAATTTTAAGCCCTTTTTGCGATTCCTGCTCGCGGGTGTATTCAATAACACTGTAACCGTCCATACCAGGCATACTTAAATCCAGTGTCATAATGCGCGGCGCATGCTGGCTAAGCATCATACCGGCCTGGAAGCCACCGGTTGCGATGAGGGTATCGAATCCTGCTCTGCGAGCGACCCGCTGAATGGATTTCGCGACTGGCATCTCGTCGTCAACAATCAGAATAAGCGGTGAAGCTTCGGGTTTTAACGCTTCAGGGATTGGCATTTCATGCCGTTCCAGAAATTCGATAAAGTCGCTCACCAGTACCCGGTTATTACCGCGGCCAGGGAGTTTAAAGCCCTTTAATTTACCACTTTCCAACCAACGGATGACTGTTCGCAGGTTTACATCGCAATACTGTGCAATTTCACCAGAGGTTAATGTTTTCACTGCCGTACCTCAGCGGGTTAATAAATAAATTACCACCAAGTTATAGCACTAAAAGCAACTTAAGGCAATTAAGCCTTATGTATAATATGTGACATTAGTGACATTGTGCTATCTTTACTAAAGCGGCGGTAAAAGGCGTTGTTCAACTGCGCTGGTCGTGTGTGTTTCTTTGCAGCTCAAGAGGCTTTATCGAATGATGTGTGCACAACAAGAACAATCTTGCCAAACACTTACCGTATTGGTTGTTGATGATGAAAAAGCCATTGTGAACGCGCTTAAACGAGAGCTTCGTTCCTTAGACTGCCAGGTGGTGACAGCTACATCCGGTCGTAAGGCCATGTCTATCCTGCGCACTCAATCCATATCCCTGCTTATTACAGACCATAATATGCCAGAAGTCACGGGCGTGGATTTATTGCGGTTTGCTCATCAGTATTCTCCGCAAACAAAAAGCTACATGTTAAGTGGCGAGGGCGATCTTCAGGCCGCGGTTGAATTATTAAACCAGGGACTCATTACAAAGTATCTGGCTAAGCCGTGGGATCGGGTATCACTGCAACAAGAAGTGTCAGCCATTTTAAATGCGTGCAAAGCGGCGAATGACAGTCATGTTCAGGACAACGTAGTACAACAAAAAGCGATTAAGGCTGTGTCACTTCGCGATTATCAGTCTCTAATATTGATTAGGCTGATGAATATCAGTGATATTCGCTTAAGTCACGGAGAGCAGCATGCCGCAGAGCTCGAAGCCTTGCTGGAGAGCCGGATCAATAGTCTTATTACGCAAAAGCACTGCTTGCGTCTTGAACAGAGCGGTTTATTTGGTTTATACCTTGAACAAACTACAGTAGAACAAACACAAATCCTGTGTGCTCAAATCAGACAGCAACTCCAGCGCACATTTAACGTGAACGGCAGTGCGATTTTTTGTCATGTCGGTATTGGTTTCAGAGCGCTTCACGATTGCAGTCTGGACCACGACATTCTCATAAATAGCCTGAACGATACTATTGTCAGAGATAGTCACAGAATCAGCGTATCGCACCTGGACAACTCCACTATTTCTCAATACCAACGCCAACAGCAATTGAGTGCAGAGGTAGAGCAGGGGCTCAGAAACAAAGAGTTTAAATTAGCGTTTCAGCCCAAAGTCACCACCGAAACAGGGTTTATTCAAAGCGCTGAAATATTGCTGCGCTGGCAGCACCATAGTCTGGGCTGGGTACCGCCCTCGGAATTTGTGCGTTTAACAGAGTTAGACGGGCAAATTCAGGCCATTGGTGAATGGGTGCTGGAAAATGGATTCAAAGCGGCCAGCGAACTACGCCGGTTTAGCAGTGAGCTAAGCAGCATTGCGATCAATATATCGGCCAAGCAATTGCAGTCTACGCATATCGTTGAGTTCATCAGTGAAAAGCTGAAGCAGTATTATTTACCCCCTTCGTTTATTGAGCTGGAAATTACAGAGACGGCACTGGCCGAAAATGGTCAATACCTGGAAGAGCTATTGTGGCAACTAAAATTATTGGGCGTGAAGCTGGCCATTGACGATTTTGGTGCTGGCTTTACGTCATTTTCTTACCTATCGAAACTGCCCATCGATGTTTTAAAACTTGACCGCAGCCTGATTGTGGATGTGCATAAAGACCGGCAGAGACAGGAGTTCATCGGTAGCCTGATTGTGAGTTGCAAAAAACTGGGCATTAAAGTGGTTGCGGAAGGCGTGGAGGAAGAAGCGGAATTAGCCTGCTTGTCTTCAATGCGCTGCGACACCATTCAAGGCTTTATCTACAGTCCGGCGGTACCACGTCAGGAATTTGAAAAATTAATGATTCGCCAACCCTTTTGTAAATAACACACCCGTTGTTGTTGTGCCCTTAGGCACTTGGCCAAAGTCATTGCACTTTGGCCTTTTTTATTTGTGCGCACTGGCAATTCTGCCGGACTTGTTTTTTACTAAATAAGCCCAATTTCATTCTTATAACGACTGACACACGTTAAAAGTAAATCATGCGGCAATGATATGCACTGGTCAGCAAATGCGAACGTTGATCCACTGGTAACTGACCAGTTGTTCGCCGTGATACTGATGCCGTTTTTCAACATACCCGTAAATTTAAGAGAAGTTCATGACAGCACTCGCCTTAGAAAAAGTAGACGGATTACCGTTATTCTCTGCCATTACGCCAGATCAGATTAAACCAGCAGTGGAGAAAGCCATTGCCCATTGTAAAGCGACTATTGAACAGGTGGTTGCTAGCAATCAGTACACCTATAAAAACGTGGTCGACAGCATTGACGAAGCCGATGACGTGCTGAATAAAATCTGGTCGCCTGTGTCACACATGAATTCGGTGGTTAGCAGTGATGAACTGCGCAAAGCGCATGACGACTGCTTACCGTTACTCTCTGAGTATGGTACCTGGGTAGGGCAACACGAAGGCTTGTATCAGGCCTACAAATCCCTGCGCGACAGTCAGGAATACGAACAACTGGACGAGGCCCAGCGCAAGGTCATCGACAATACTTTACGCGATTTCACGTTGTCTGGTGTTGCCTTGCCCGCTGACACGAAAAAGCGTTTTGCACAGATTCAGGCGCGTCTTTCTGAACTCTCCTCCACCTTTAGCAACAACGTTATGGATGCCACCATGGGGTGGACTAAGCACGTTACCGACGAAGCAGAGCTTGCTGGGTTACCTGAGTCAGCGCTGGATGCGGCGAAACAGGCTGCGCATCAGAAAGACTTGCAGGGCTGGTTGTTTACGCTGGATATCCCCAGTTACCTGCCGGTGATGTTGTACGCCGACAACCGGGCGCTGCGCGAAGAAATGTATCGCGCCTATGCGACCCGCGCGTCTGAACAGGGGCCGAATGCCGGAAAATGGGACAATAACCCGATTATTCAGGAAACCCTGGCACTGCGTACCGAGTTAGCTTCACTGCTGGGCTTTGCCAATTACGCCGAGCGCTCAATCGCCACCAAAATGGCCTCAACCACCGAGCAGGTTGTAGGGTTCCTGCGCGATCTGGCGGCTAAATCCAAGCCGCAGGCTGAGCGTGAACTGGCTGAAGTTCGCGCCTTTGCCGCTGAAAAGCACGGTATGGATGAAATGGAAGCCTGGGATGTGCCTTATTACAGCGAAAAGTTAAAGCAGGACCGCTATTCCATTTCAGATGAAATCCTGCGTCCCTATTTCCCTGAACACAAAGCACTAACTGGCTTGTTCACCGTGGTCGAAAAGTTATACGGGCTATCGATTAGCGAAGTGGAGAACGCCGATACCTGGCATAAAGATGTTCGCCTGTTCAGCATTACCGACAAAGACGGTACTTTACGCGGGCAGTTTTATTTAGATTTGTACGCACGACCCAAGAAGCGCGGTGGTGCCTGGATGGATGAATGCCGGGTGCGCCGGGTAAAAGCCAGCGGTGAACTACAAGCGCCGGTGGCGTACTTAACCTGTAACTTCAATGGACCAGTTGGTAACAAGCCCGCACTGTTTACCCACGACGAAGTGGTTACCCTGTTCCATGAATTCGGTCACGGTATTCACCACATGCTGACCCAAATGTCGGTACCCGGCGTATCAGGCATCAATGGTGTGCCATGGGATGCGGTAGAGCTTCCCAGTCAGTTTCTGGAAAACTGGTGCTGGCAGGAAGAAGCACTGGGCTTTATTTCAGGTCACTACGAGACCGGCGAGCCGCTGCCTAAGTCCTTGTTAGACAAAATGCTGGCCGCGCGCGACTTCCAGGCCGCCATGCAAATGATTCGTCAATTGGAATTCAGTTTGTTTGATTTTATGTTGCATATGGAAGATGGCAAAACCGCCGATGTCCAGGGCGTACTAAACACGGTGCGCGATGAAGTGTCTGTTATACAGCCGCCGTCGTTTAACCGTTTCCAAACCAGCTTTGGACATATTTTTGCGGGTGGTTATGCCGCCGGTTATTACAGTTACAAATGGGCCGAAGTCCTGTCTGCTGACGCGTTCAGCCGATTTGAAGAAGAAGGTATTTTCAACCCGCAGACAGGCGCGGACTTCCTGCACAACATTCTGGAAATGGGCGGCAGCCGCGAGCCAATGGATCTGTTTGTTGCATTTAGAGGGCGCGAGCCTCAGGTTGATGCACTGCTTCGTCATAATGGCATTCAGGCATGAGTGCAGAGAAATTTGACGCCATCTATGCCCGGGCGGCAGAACGCAAGGGCGGGGAAGCTGGATTAGAAGCAATAGTTGGGCAGCCTTTACCGGCTGCCTCTGTGGCTAAGTTAACCGACGACAGAGTATTGTCGGCCTTTACCAAAAAAGTATTTCAATCGGGTTTTGTGTGGCGGGTCATCGAACAGAAATGGCCTGACTTCGAAGATCTCTTTTTCAATTTTGATGTCGACAAAGTCCTGTTGATGTCTGACGAGATGTTAGAAACCCGGGCTCAGGATAAGCGTATCGTGCGTAACCTGAAAAAAGTAATGACAATTCGCGACAATGCCATCATGTTGAAAGACATAGCGCTACAACACGGAAGCTTTGGCAAGTTTGCCGCTGACTTTACCGGCGCATCAATAATCGACCTCTGGGCGCACCTGAAAAAGCACGGCGCGCGTTTGGGCGGCAATACCGGGCCTTATGCGCTGCGCACACTGGGTATAGATACCTTCCTGCTGAGTCGAGATGTTGAAGGGTATTTCCGGGCCCATGATTTGATCAGCGGCGGATTAACCAGTAAGCAAAGCTTAACAACCATTGCGAACACGTTTGCCGACTGGCAGGCGCAAAGTGGCAGAAGTTTACAGGCTATCAGCCAGATCGTGTCCTACAGCTGTGGCGATAACCGCGTGTAACGCAAATCAATTCCCACATACTATAAAAACGAAAAGATATTGAGGCAGAAATGAAAAAAACCGTGAAAACCCTGATAGGTGTCGCTTGTGCTGCTGGGCTGGTTGCAGCAAGCAGCAGTGCTGCAATAGCCGGAACTGCAGAGCGCTTTAAAGGCCATATGAGCCTGCTGGCTGACGACCTCCTGCAAGGCCGGGATACCGGCAGTATCGGCCATGACTTCGCATCGCTCTACATTGCAAGTGAACTGACTAAACTGGGCATTGCGCCGGCGGGTGATGACGGTAGCTATTATCAAATGGTGCCATTTAAGCAGGCCACTATCGATATGAAAGCGCCAGCGCTATCGGTATCCAATGGCAGTGAAACAGTTGAATTTGCGTTCATGGATAACATGCTAATGAGTGCGAATATCAACGACACAGACACACAAATGACCGGTGAACTGGTGTTCGCAGGTTTTGGCATCGAAGCGCCGTTTCTGAATTACACCGATTACGATGGCGTAGATTTACGCGGAAAAGTGGCGGTGATTCTATCTGATCGTCCTCATAGCTTCCCAAGCGAAGAAGGTTCGCATTTCCGCCGTCAAATTTCCCAGGCGTTGGTAAAACACGGTGCAATCGGCGCGATTGTATTGAGCACGCCAGTGTCGGAAAACGTCTTTCCTTTCGAAAAGCGCAAATTGTATGTAAGAACTCCGCGTACTCGTTGGGTAGACCCCAATGGTGAAGTGTTCGGCGGTTACCCGGAGTTAAAAGCTGGCGCTACCTTGAGTGTAGAAGCCGGCAAGCAGTTATTTGAACTGGCTGGTCTGGACTTACAAACCTATTTTGACAAAGTTGAAAACGGTGAACCGGTTGAAGGACGTCCGTTGGGCCTTACCGCTACGTTTACCAGCAAAGCGAATCACACTACGACCACCAGTCCTAATGTGATTGGCATTCTGGAAGGCAGCGATCCGACACTTAAAAATGAATTTATCGTGTTGACTGCGCACAGTGACCATATTGGCGTAAGTGGCCACTCTGTGCTGAAAGATAAAATCAACAACGGCGCAATGGATAACGCCAGCGGCGTGTCTACCTTGCTTGAGATTGCCCATGCAATTAGTCACTCCGACGTGAAACCAAAACGCTCAGTTATTTTTGCCTTTGTGACGGGCGAAGAGAAGGGACTGTTGGGTTCTGAGTATTTTGCACACTATCCACCGGTGCCAGTGCAAAGCATGGTGGCGAACGTCAATTTAGACATGCCTATCTTAACGTATCGCACTGACGAGATGATTGCCTTTGGTGCCTCGCACAGCTCACTGGAAAAGCCGGTTCGTGAAGCCTTGTTAAAACATGAGATCAAGCTGATAGACGATCCTATGCCGGAACAGGCCATTTTTGTACGAAGTGACCAATATAGCCTCGTGAAGCAAGGCGTACCGGCGGTGTATTTGGTACCGGGCATGGACAACAAAGAAGAAAACGCGATTGGCATGCCTGCGTCTGACTTTTTGAAAAAGCACTATCACATGCCGTCCGACGACCTGAACCTGCCTATTGATTATGAATGGGCGGCAAAGTTTGTGGATATTAACTTTGAAATCGTGATGAGCCTGGCTAATGGTAAGCAGACCCCAAGCTGGAATGAAGACAGCTTCTTTGCCACCTTCAAACAAGCTCAGGATGGTAAGCAGTAGCGGTTTTGGGTACACTGGCAAGCAGAAATTTATTGCCAGTTCAGGCTTTAGCGCACCGGAGAATCTGAAAAACGGTGCGCTAAGCATTAACAGAAGAAGTCAGCCATGCAAGAGCAACAATCCTCTCCATCCGCATCCGATCAAACTGAAAGCGGTGCGGAACAGTCTACCCATTTTGGTTTTCGTCAGGTAGAGCGTTCAAAAAAAGCGTCTTTGGTTGCCGGTGTCTTTGACTCTGTCGCCGCAAAATACGACATGATGAACGACCTGATGTCGATGGGCGTACACCGCTTGTGGAAGCGCTACACCATTGATTGCAGCGGTATTAAGCCAGGTCAAAAAGTCCTGGATCTCGCTGGTGGTACGGGCGATTTGGCCGCTAAATTCTCGCGTTTAGTTGGCCCTACAGGGCATGTCGTGTTGGCGGACATTAACCACTCAATGTTGTCGGTTGGCCGTGATAAATTACGCGACAAAGGCGTGGTAGGGAACGTTGATTACGTGCAGGCCAATGCAGAAGCGTTACCGTTTCCTGATAACCATTTCGATTTGGTGACCATGGCATTCGGGCTTCGAAATGTAACCGACAAAGACAAAGCACTGGCGTCGATTTTCCGCGTATTGAAACCGGGAGGCCGCTTGCTGGTGCTGGAATTTTCCAAACCGACCAACGACATGCTGTCAAAAACTTATGACTGGTATTCATTCAACATTCTGCCGACCATGGGCCAGATTGTGGCGAACGATAAAGAGAGTTATCAGTATTTGGCCGAGTCGATTCGCATGCATCCGGATCAGGATACGCTAAAAGGCATGTTCGAAAATGCCGGCTTTGAGCGTTGTGATTATCACAACCTGACAGGTGGTATTGTGGCACTGCACCGCGGGTACAAGTTTTAATGCCCACGGTACCGCTTCTCACCGCCGCAGCTGAAGCGCTTGCTAACAAGCTGTTAGCACTCGACCCTGACGCTAAGCAAAGCCTTAAACGGCTGCAAGGCAAGCGCCTGGTGATCAATCTGACCGATGTAAATCAGCGCATAGCGCTGGCAATTTCCGAACAGGTCGATGTACTGGCTTTGCAGGAATTACCAGAAGGTGACGACCTCACCTGTGTGGTGACCACTCGCCTGGCAGTATTGCCAAAACTCAAAGAAGCCAGCCAGCTAACCCAATTAATCAAAGCGGGCGAGTTGGAGGTGTCTGGAGAATTGGCTATCGCACAGCAGTTTTCCTCGGTAATAAACTCACTGGATATTGACTGGGAAGAGCAGCTTGCTCTGCACACAGGTGATGTGATTGCCAATCAGGTGTTTTCCATTGCACGGTCGGTAGGTCAACAACTAAAGCGCTTCGGTGATAAGTCGTCGCTGATTGTTGGCAGTGCGCTGACCGATGAAAAGCAGTTGGCAGCGCATAAACTGGCCGTATTACATTTTTCCGATGAGGTAAGTCGTTTGCGCGATGATGCCGAACGTCTCGAATCCCGCTTGTCGCGCCTGGAGTCCAAGCAGTCTTAAACTATGCGTATTCTTCGTCTTTATCACATTAACAAAGTACTGCTGGAACACGGACTGGATGAATTGATCCCCGGACGCTGGCTGCCCTGGTACGTCCGGTTCTTGCGCCATTGTATATTCTGGATCCCCAATCGTCACAAAGACAAAAGCGCTGGCGCGCGCATCATGCTGGCGTTGCAGGCACTGGGCCCGGTATTTATTAAATTTGGCCAGATGCTGTCTACCCGCAGAGACTTGTTGCCCCCACATATTGCCAACGAACTTGCCTTGCTGCAGGACAGGGTTGCCCCGTTTGATACCGAGCGAGCTCAGCACATTATTCGCCAGTCATTGCAGGTAACGTCGCTGGATGAAGTGTTTAGCGAGTTCGATACCACGCCACTGGCCTCCGCTTCCATAGCACAAGTGCACGCGGCTAAATTGAAAGATGGCGATATTGATGTCGTTGTGAAAGTGCTTCGCCCTGATATTCGCAAGACCATTGTAGCCGACACTGAACTCATGATGACCCTGGCTAAGGTGTTGCAAAAGTGGTTACCTGATGGCAAACGCCTGCGTCCGGTGGAAGTCGTCAAAGAGTACGAAAAAACCATCGTTGATGAACTGGACCTTACCCGCGAGGCTGCCAACGGCATGCAGCTTGGGCGTAACTTTGAAGGCTCTGAAGCCCTGTACGTTCCGACTATTTACAGTGATTACTGCCGCGCAAACGTGCTGGTCATGGAGCGAATTTACGGTATTCCGATTTCCAATATCGAAGCCCTCATTGAACAAAACACCAATTTACGGATCCTTGCTGAACGTGGCGTCGAGGTGTTTTTTACGCAGGTTTTCCGCGATAGCTTCTTCCATGCAGACATGCATCCGGGAAATATCTTTGTTAGCCGCGAACATCCTGATAACCCGCAGTACATCGCCATTGATTTTGGTATTGTGGGCACGCTGAATCAGGAAGATAAGCGATACCTGGCAGAAAACTTTATTGCATTCTTTAACCGCGATTACCGCAAAGTAGCGCAACTCCACGCTGACTCTGGCTGGGTGCCATCAGACACCAATATCGATGAGTTTGAAGTGGCCATCCGCACTGTGTGCGAACCTATTTTTCAGAAGCCTTTGGCAGAGATCTCTTTTGGCAATGTGCTGGTTCAGTTGTTTAATACGGCGCGTAGATTTAACATGGTGGTCCAGCCTCAACTTGTGTTACTACAAAAAACATTGCTATACGTTGAGGGGCTGGGTCGTCAGCTTTATCCGCAACTGGACTTGTGGCAAACCGCTAAGCCGTTTTTAGAAAACTGGTTGCGCGAACAAATTGGCGTGAAAGCCATGTTCACAAAAGTCAAAGCAACCCTGCCATTCTGGAGCGAGAAGCTGCCGGAAATGCCTGATTTGCTTTACGACACACTCAAGCAGGTCAAGCGCTTCCCTGAGAAACAGCAGCAAGCAAACCTGGCGCTTTTGCAGCAACATGCGCGGGCGCAAAAAGCGCTGCACTTTAGCATCGTGGGGGCGACCCTGGTTATTGTGAGCGCTATCGTTCCGTTATACGACGTGCACTGGACGGTTCCGGCTTGTATTGGTTTAACTGGTATGATGTGTTGGTTTGCGGCTTGGTGGAAGGGCCGAAAAGCCCCGGAGTAAGCGGCTTTTTACATGTCAGCGAGATTAATTTTTTATTAAATCTAAAGACTTTTCGCAATTTTTGTATCAATTTGCTCAGTGTGTGGTTATAGTGGTTATGTTCTTTAAATAGTTGTGCTTTCGTTGGTTTATTAACGTCGCGCAGATATAAACATCGACTTCAACCTCGATGCTGTTAAACCTGTTGTTAGTTTTGCCGTGAGTCACCCTATTTAAAAGCAAGTCCGTGCAATTTAGCACAAAGGTTTTACAGAGTTTTTTTGAGGTTTTCATGTCTAAAGTAACTGGTACCGTTAAGTGGTTTAACGCAGAAAAAGGTTATGGCTTTTTAACGCAAGACGACGGCGGTAAAGACGTATTCGTACATTTCCGCGCAATCGTATCTGACGGATACAAGACCCTTGCAGAAGGTCAAAAGGTTCAATTCGAAGTTGAACAAGGCCAAAAAGGTCTTCAAGCGGCTAACGTAACAGCCCTTTAATGATTTTACGGCTCCCGGCATTGTCGGGAGCTCGTTTTATCTCCTGAAGACAGGTTCCCTGCTTCAGTCCTTACACGTATTACTGCTTCGCAGTGGTAGGTGCAGCATGTTTGATACCCATCACTCGAACCCTTTTGAGAGATTGTATGTATCGATACCTCCTAAGTTGCCTGCTATTTATTTCTACACTCACCATTGCACAGACTGACGCACCAGCTGACCAGGTTGTCACTGTTGCTGGCAAGTCCTTTCTGAAATCGAATTTCGAACAACCCGCCAAAAAAGACGAACAGGACGAGGAAAACAATCAGCTTCGTCAGGATATTTTTTACTTTAGTCAGGTCAACGCGTTTGTGCTGCGAACACTGGTTGAAGACTACGCTGAACACAATCAGATTACACCCAAACCGGAACATGTTGACGGCTTTAAGCAAGCTTACGCGAGCGCAGGGTTGTCAGAAGAAAAACTGGCCTCACTGGCTAACTTTAACGCGCTGCGATTTGCGACAGATAAACACATGTACGAACAGCTTGGCGGCAGAGTCGTGTTTGATCAGGGACACCCTAAAATGCCTATTGAGGCTTATTCAAAACTGCTGATGACTTACAAACAGTCGGGGCGCTTGGTATTTCATGAACAGAAGTACGAGTCCCTGTTTTGGAAAAGCCTTGAGCGTCCTGACGCGCTGGAAATACCTCCTCAGGACGTCAAGTACGATTCACCATGGTGGATGAGTGTGGCGCGATAACAAAACATCTGATCAGGCTGTCAGGTCGCAGGGCAATTGAGAAAAAAGCGGCGTTGAGAAGTAACGCTCGGCACCGTCGGCCGCAATAGCAACAATTTTCTTACCCCGGTAAGCGGGTTGCCTGGCAAGCGATAGCGCAACCGATAGGGTCGCGCCGCTTGAGATGCCAACGGCTATCCCTTCTTTTCTGGCTGCCCGACGCGCGGTATCGAGTGCAGCGTCATCAGTTACCGTCAGTACCTTATCGATAAAACGCTTATCCAGCAAAGGCGGAATTAAACCTGGGTGAACGCCAGGGATACCGTGTGAGCCTGCTTTGCCTTCACTAAGTAACGGGCAGTTGCTGGGTTCTGCTATCACAATTTCTATTGAAGTGTCCTGCTGTTTTAAAAAGCGACCAATACCCGTGGCAGTGCCGCCTGTGCCCATTCCGGTGACGACAACATCAATATCTTCACCCATGTCCTGCCATATTTCGCGGGCAGTACTTCTGGCGTGTTCGGCAGCATTGACCGGGTTAGCAAACTGGTCCATCGATACCGCGCCTTCAACCGTTTTTAATAGTGTTTCCGCTACTGCCATGGCCCCGGGCATCCCGTCTGTTTCAGACGTGAGCACCAGGTTCGCCCCGTAAAAACGAATCAACTGCTGGCGCTCTTTGGACATATGTTCAGGCATCACTATGGTTACCGGAACCTGATGAATGGCCCCTAACCACGCACAAGCTACACCGCTGTTGCCCGAAGTCGCTTCAATGACGTTTAGCTTAGCGTGCTGGTGGGTATTCAAAATATGCTCGAACATGGCTTTTGCCGCACGATCTTTGATTGAGCCTGCCGGGTTGAAATACTCAAGTTTGGCAAACACCTGTCCTAACGTGCCTTCTTCATTGCACAAACGTTGTAACTGGAGCATAGGGGTATTGCCAATGGTTTCGGTAATGCATTGCACCACGCGTTGACGTGGCGCAACGCGGTGTGGAAAGGAAAGCGTATTATTCATGCATCTGGTTCTGGGAATTAAACATAACACCAGTATCGCAACATCGGTCGAAATTAATTGCTAACAAATTCAGATAATGTCACTATTTTTAAAAATTAATTCTACTTAATGAAGATAAATTGAAAAATATTACTCTTGATTCGGTTGATAAGGAGATTTTAAGTCTCCTTCAAGCCGATTCTGATATTGCGATACAAGATATTGCGGAAAAAGTGGGTTTAACCGCCACGCCTTGTTGGCGTCGCATTCAGCGTTTGCAAGAGCAAGGGCTTATACAACGACGCGTTGCGTTACTCGACGCCCAGTCGCTTGGGTTAAATCTCACAGTGTTTGTGCAGGTAAAAGCCGCGCGGCATGACGACAAATGGTTAACGCAATTTGCTGAACATTGCAGTGCGTTTGAAGAAGTCGTGGAGTTTTACCGCATGTCTGGTGAATACGACTATCTGCTGAAAGTGATGGTGGCGGACATGCAGCGTTTCGATCACTTTTACAAACGCCTTATCAAAGGGGTGAACTTAGGTGATGTCACGTCCAGTTTTGCCATGGAACAAATTAAATACACCACGTCACTGCCTTTAAACCAAATGTAACGAATAAAAACAGGAGACAACTATGGCCGCCAATCCCTACTGGCAGGACTTACTCATGCTCGACAAGCAACTTTCTGATGAAGAACGCATGTTGCGGGACACTGCCCATCAGTTTTGCCAGGAGACGCTGCAACCGGGTATTTTACAGGCTAACAGAGAGGGTAAGTTTGACCCGGCTATTATGCGCCAGTTTGGCGAAATGGGCATGCTGGGCTCAACCATTGATGGTTATGGGTGTGCCGGGTTGAGTTATATAGGTTACGGACTGATTGCAAGGGAAGTCGAGCGGGTAGACAGTGGCTACCGCAGTGCCATGAGTGTGCAGTCTTCACTGGTGATGCATCCTATCAATAAGTTTGGTAGCGAAGCGCAAAAGCAGAAGTTTTTACCGGGTCTGGCGACCGGTGAGTTGATTGGTTGTTTTGGGTTAACCGAACCCGACGCCGGGTCTGATCCCGCCGGGATGAAAACCCGTGCGGTAAAAGTGGAAGGTGGATACAAGCTCACTGGCAGCAAAATGTGGATCACCAACTCGCCGCTTGCCGACGTGATGGTGGTATGGGCAAAAAATACTGACATGGATAACGCGATATGCGGCTTTTTGCTTGAGCGCGGAATGTCTGGCTTAAGCACGCCAGAAATTCATGGCAAGCTATCGCTAAAGGCGTCGATCACCGGCGAAATTGTCATGGACAACGTGTTTGTGCCAGAAGAGAACATGCTGCCTGGCGTATCCGGTTTAAAAGGCCCATTCAGTTGTTTAAACATGGCACGCTACGGTATTGCATGGGGCGCAATGGGCGCGGCTGAGTTTTGCTGGCATGCAGCAAGACAATACGGATTAGAGCGTACGCAGTTTGGTAAGCCTCTGGCCCAAACACAACTGTTTCAAACCAAGTTGGCTGACATGCAAACTGAAATTGCACTGGGGCTGCAAGCGGCTTACCGGGTAGGGCAGTTAATTGACAGTGGCGACTACGACCCTGCTATGATTTCTCTGATTAAACGCAACAACTGCGGCAAAGCGCTCGATATTGCTCGCAAGTCTCGCGACATGCATGGCGGTAACGGTATTGCCGACGAGTTTCATATTATGCGTCATATGATCAACCTCGAAACAGTGAATACGTACGAAGGTACTTATGATATTCACGGTTTGATTCTGGGGCGCGCGCAAACCGGCTTACAAGCCTTTTTCTAATTGTTAAACAAGGACGTGAAATGAACCTCAACCAGGTAACGCTGCCCGTCACCAATATGCCTGAGTCGGTGGCGTTTTACTTAAAGCTGGGATTTACTTTAATAGTAGATACTCCCCAATACGCTCGTTTTTCCTGTCCTGAAGGTGACGCCACGTTTTCGTTGTCATTAAGCGAAGACTGCGGCTCGCAGCAGGCTGTGATTTACTTTGAGCATGAGCAACTCGATGAATGGGTAGAACAACTGCAAACCAAAGGCGTGGAGTTTGAGCAACTCCCCAAAACTGAGCGGTATCTATGGCGCGAAGCTGTTGTTCTTGACCCTTCAGGGAACAAAATAAAACTGTATTGGGCCGGCAAAAACCGTTTGAATCCGCCCTGGCGGATTAATGTAACGGAGTAAAAATTTGACTGGGATATACATCATAGGCGTGCTTTTTTAGAACGCTTTAGTGACACCCCACTACTTACAGATTTTAAACATCAATCCACCTTTATGCCGTCGCTGAGATTGCGTTGAAATGTGCAGGATGAAACTGCTCTGCATAACATCCCAACAGTCGTTAAATTGTGTTTGTAGGTCAGAACGGCACTGTTTTATCTGATTTAAAATTGCTCACACCTTTTAGATTGACTGTTTTCATTCAGGGTTGTCGCTAGTTGGTTTGCCAGTGCCCTGGCTCTGTTTTTGGCATTCTGTAATGATTGTTCGTGCCGATGGTCGGCAAACTCCTGATACTCCGAAGCAATCTCGTAAATATTTGTCACACCGAGATATTTACTTAGTGTGCGTATATGCGGTACCAAGTGGCCTGATGTTTCGTTAATACCACCCTTGTCAAAGCCGAATTCGCCACTTGAAGTAATAATGACTAAGGTTTTATGAGATAACAGTGGTTTCAGCGGCTGATCGCCTCGAGCTAAGTCAAAGTCGAAAGTTTTATTTATTCTTATAATTTGGTCAAACCATGCCTTTAATTGGGCAGGCATACCATAATTATACATAGGCGATGATATGACAATGAGTTCAGCGCGCTCTACTTCACCGATAAGCTCATCTGATAGCGCCAGGGTCTGCAATTGCTGTTTGTCCCTTTTGGCCGTAGGGGTAAACACTGCACCAATCCAGTCCTGAGTAATAAAATGAGGCGGATTAACACCAATATCACGATAGATATATTCATCTATGTTTGTTTCGTTTTTTAATTGTGTAATAAACAGTTTTGCCAGATTTTTAGAGATTGAGTCATGATCAGAATTTGTATTGGATATCTTTCTGACACTTGAATCTATATGTAATATAACACTCATTACTAATACCTTTTTTGGTTAAGATGAGTTGTGATTCTGAAACGATTGAACATTAGTGACAAACGAATAAAATGCAACTAATGATGAGTAAAATTCATCTTGCATGGAATTCTGACGAAAGGGGATGTTATGCAGGTTTCTTTACCCGCACTGAGAGCATTTGACGCTGCAGCACGGCTTGGGAGTTTTAAGGCAGCGGCGGCTGAATTATCCATTTCTCCTACTGCGGTATCTCATCATATCTCTAATCTGGAACAGCGTTTATGTGTGACTCTGTTTGAACGCGCCGCAAGGAGGGTAGCGCTAACCGAAGTGGGGAGAGAGCTTTCAGTTGCTACTTGCCAAGGGTTTCAAACTATTGAGACTGCTATTGAAAACATAGTGTTCAATAATAAGCACATCAGAGTATCTACTACATCGTCATTTGCTGGATTGGTGCTAATTCCATCACTACATGCTTTTTATAGAAAGCATCCTGATGTTCAGATAAATATAACAAGTGGCGAAAGTATCGATACGGATAGTTACAGTTTGCCCATTAGGTTTGGTGACAAAGCAAGGCAGAATGAAGATGATATTCTCAGTTCTGAAAGGTTTAATATATTTTGCAGTGTCCAGTCGGTACACCAGCACGAGCGGGCCGAACATTTAACTATTTACACAACCGAATGGAAGAATATTGATCTGCCTAAAGTGCCTCTTCAGGCCTGGCTTGAGCTTAATGGTTTGCAGAATAAGCCTGTCACAGTCAAAACATTTGATCAGGAACTATTTGGTATCCAACAGGCACTGCTTGAAAATGCATTGGTGTTTTGCTCAGCTACGCTCGTGAAAAGTTATATTAAGGCCGGGGTACTTACAGAACTGAATACAAAGGCTGTTGATTCAGCACTTTGCTATTACATTCCAGAAAGGTCAAAACGTCGAAACCGAACTAATGTTAACTTTGTAGAATGGCTGGGACACATTATCAGAGACTCATAAAGCAAGAGGTTACAACGAACCTAACAGTAACTCTTGAATAGTTAATACGCTTAAATATCACTTTTCGCTCTTAGTAGACGATACCCAGTGCTAACAATCTGCGCCGCTATGACATACTGTATATCTAAAAAACGTAAATAAACCCAATTCCTACCTCAGCTTCATAATCGCTGCGGGCGATAGGACTTTTCTGCACTTCACTGCTGTAGTATTCAAACAGGGCTTCACCGTAAATTTGCCAATTCTCCCTGACGTTGTAGCGGAAACTGTAATCTACGCCAATAGAACGCAAGCCGCCGCTTAGCGAAATAGCATCAAGTCCTGATGCAGCCGATTGCGCATCGTTTATACCAAACCCTTTGTTGGCGTATTCGCTGTCGTGGAATACTGCAACCAGGTTAATTTCAGAGCCGGAGCCATCAGTTTGGTCCCCGAAACGGCGGCCAATGCCAAATAAACCCAGATTACCGTCACCGCCAGTGACTAACCGTCCCACTAACCAATATCGCCAATCTGTGCTGAATGCCCGACGGGCCTGGAATACTGCTTCAAAGCCCTCTTCCTGACTACCTAATCCGTCCAGATAGCCCTCGTCAGAATCGCCCTCCTCGCGGCCCTCTTCGAAGCCTAATAATGCTTCAAACAGCCAGACGTCATCACGACGTCCACGCCAGCCGAAGGCTTCACCGGCGAAGTAAAAGATATTGTCACCACTACGCCATTGCACGGCCCCGGCAGGTTGAATTTCAAAGCCAAATTCATCAGAACCCTCGTAGGCGGTCTCGTATTCGACACCGAGCCCCAGGCCAACTGCCCAGCCATCTTCACCTTTAGTAAAGTCGTCTAGCGAGGGCAGTGGAACCAAAGCAGTATCCGTGTTCTGAGCAATCGCTGGGTATGAGGCAAGCAACCCTGCACAAATTAACAGTGCCCTGGCAATGTGATTTTTCATGATGGCAATTTCCAAAAGTTGGGTATGTAAAGTGTAGTTAAATTTTTATAGGTGGGTATACGGAAGTGAATGCCGATAAGTTCAGCATTCAACGGATTGATTTTGACCTCTACAGGACAAACTTTTGCCACTGTTGCTCCAGCATATTACAAATGAAAACGCAGGTGCTCACTGCAAGCAGTGACGATTTATCTAAGTCAAATAGGGTAATAATCGCCAATCCACATGCAACTGAAAACAAAATACTACCTGCTATTTTCTTCAGCAATATGGTTTGACGCGTATTACCATCATGTAATTTAATGAGTGCCATAATGCAGTGCATATCCGCTGGATATGAGTGATGCACTGAATGCGGTAAGCGCTACTGTAGCACCGATGCCCGGAACCAGCAGAACACCGGTAAAAAAGATTGATGCAGCCAGCGACGCACCATAGCCAGTATCATTAGATATGCCACCAGATACCGCTTCCAGTTCCTGGGGCGAGAGAGTTTGAATTGCAGTGTTTTCCATATTCTTTTTCCTAAGGGGGTTAACGAAGCACATGCTTCATAAACAGTATGGTTGGTCAAACAATGGGAAACTACTGACTGCGAGATCAGAATGTTGCTGTGTTAGCCGTGATGATTTTTTGGGGCGTAGGCCCCGGTTCACGGCCCCGGGTCAAGCCCGGGGTGACGGAGTAGTTGGGAGTACGGCGTTTTTATCGTACCGTTACGGGCTCTTTTTCAGTTCAAATACCGACTCGACGGGTACATTAAAATGCTCGGCAATTTTGAGCGCAATCACCACTGAAGGGGTGAAGCGGCCAGTTTCGACCGTGCTAATGGTTTTTCTTGAAACACCAATAGCGGTAGCCAGATCCTGTTGAGACAACTTGTGTTGCAGGCGTAACTTGTGAATGTGGTTGTCTAGTTCTTCATTCATCGTTGTCGTTACCCTGTAGTTTTACCAGTACAACAATGCCGTGCAGTAAGAAGCTCAGTGACAGCACTATCTGCGCTAGGCCTAACAGCGCATTTTCGCCTGCCAGGTCATAAAACCACTGGCTATCGCCGAAAACAACCAACATCATTAAGCCAATCGACATCACCATAAACGCCAGACGAATACTCAGTGACGATACGTAGTCGGTATATTCATCTGAAAATTGCATTGTCCAGAATGCTTTGGTGTGAAATTGCCCTTTGTAGGACCAGCTTTTCATTGCAAAGCAAATAAGACTAATCAGGCAGACCAGCAATGTTCCTTCGAATATCCAATGAAAAATACCGTCGTTAAATACATTGGCATCCTCTACCGTTAACAGCCCCCAAAAGCAGGCGAGTGCAATGCTGCATTTACCGGTTAGGTTGAGGTAAAGCTGTTCTTTTTCTGCGATCGATAGTGTGTTTACTTGCGTTGCTGTCATGATGTCATTCCTTTTTTTACCGTGGGTGCCGAACTCGTTGGTGAGCTGATACCCTAAATTATCAAATGTAACCTATAGGTGTCTATTGTTACCTTTGGGTATCACTGATGGCAAGTACTTTTTGTTTGTTTTTTAGTCGCGATTAATGGGTTTGGTGATACTCTATTGTTTTTAATAGTGATTTTTATCTACGGAAGGAAAGGTATGGCTATCAGTGTGGTTGTCGCGTCTTCCCGGCAAAACGGGCATACAGTAGCCCTGGTGAATTCACTCGTTACCTTCGAGCCTGCAACGGTAACAAACTTGTCTGAAAAGCAGCTGTCATACTTCGATTACGAACATGGCAATAAGCAAGACGATTTTTTACCCATGATCAGCGACTTGATCGGTAGTGAGTTAATTGTGTTTGCCACCCCGGTGTATTGGTATTCGATGTCGGCACAACTCAAAGTGTTTATAGACCGGCTTACCGACTTGCTCACAATAGAAAAAGAAATGGGCAGAGCGTTAAGAGGGAAGCGGTTTGCGGTAATCGCGACCGGCACAGATTCTGAATTACCGGCTTGCTTTACTGAACAATTCCAACGTATTGGTGACTACCTTGGCATGCAAATGTTGCCGCCACTGTATTGTCAGTGTCCGGATGGCTTTAACGAATCACAACATAAAGTCGCCATTTCGAACTTTGCTGAACTAATCAAAGGCTATTGATATTGCCGTTACCAGCGATTCATCATGCGTTTGTAGACTTCGTGATCAAGATAGGATTTTCTTGGTGTTGTAGGGGCGCCGGCTAATTTTGCCTGAACAGCGGCCCAGTCAGGCAGCACTTCGCCATCTACCAGGTATTTTGAAGCTTGAGACGGCATGGTTGAGTCCAACGCAAAGGCACCTGTTAACGCGTCTGTGGATGAGAGCGGATGCGGCACGCTCGAACTGGTTATCCAATCTGCCACGCCATCATCGTCAACGTCTTTTGAAATCCAGGACAAGCCAAGAATGTTGTTGTAGCTGCCATCATGCTGCGCGTTTGCAATGTACGTGTTGAAAGCGTTTATTGCCTTTTGTGCTTGTGGATGGTCAGCGCGGATACTCAGATGCAAGCTCGCCTGAATAATGGGTTTTATTGAGCTGTACAGTGGTCGTTCGCGGTATTCAACTAACAGCCTGTTGAACTCCCTCAGCAACAATTCGTCTTCCAACAGGTATTCTGCGCGCTGTTCTGAAAGCTGCTTAAAGCTGTCGAAAACGGTTGGATTTCTGACCCAGGATACGGCTTTAACAAGACGCAGGGGGGGCGTATTCGCCAGCCGGTTCTCTGCAGCCACCCGACCGTTGCGAATATGAGAGAAATGGCTAATGTCATCCAGCGGCGTCTTTCTGCTGGTCAGGTACAGGTTGGCTGGCAGGTACGCATCGGAATACAGGAAGCCGTTGCGTTTGTCGTTTAACGACAGAAAAGCATATTCGCCGTCGTATTTACCGGTGAGCAGCCCACTGCCTGAAAACGCCGGGCGGTCGATGTGTAACGTGGCGGGTAAGTCGATGCTCGATAACGCTTTGGCTATGAGTACGTTGATGCGAGCTGGCTCGTTATCTTCGGCAACCAAGGTGGGCAGTGGGTTTGCGACCAGATTTAGTGGTTCGGCGCTATATACCGCTGTGCTGGTAAGTAACGCTGATATAAAACTCAACAGACCCGCTCGTACTCGATTTGCCATAACACTCATTTACCTTTGGTTGCGACGGTGTGCGAACGTCCGCCTGCGCAGAGCGCTCGCTTGTGCGTAACGCTTGCCAGGGCTTTATTCGCCGAATGCACCTGCAGCACCGGGGAATACCACTGGGCTTTCAAAACCGTCTTTACTTACACTGGCTACGCCAAAGAAATAGTTGTCGATCACTACATTGTCCAGTGTAAAGCTGGTGACATCGCCCACAAAGCGGCTGAATTGCCATTGCGGGGCGTCGGTGTAGCGCCAGTAAATTTTATAGCCGGCAAGGTGTGGATTCTGCTTGGCATCAAGGGCGTCCCAGCTCAGTGTTGTTGAGGGTTGTACCGCGCCTTTAATGCTTACATTAATCGGCGGGTTTGGCGCCCACGCCATACTGGCAAGGCTGGTGGCGTTAAGTGCAGTAAGTTTAGCTGCGTAATCAAAGTTTACGCCATCGATGGTGTCACCGTATTTAATGCCGTCTTCGGTGCGCAGGTCCTGATGCTGGCGGTTGTAGTTCTCATTGGTTTCCATGATGCGTACACCCGGGTAACCTAAATCGTTAAACGGGCGGTGGTGACCACCGCGACCAAAGCGGTCGAGTCGGTAAATCACCATGGTGTCCAGATTTTCAATGTACCGGTCGGCAATTAAATCAATGTAACGCGCCAGATTGCGGCTGGGAGAGTCCACTTCGCCACCCGTGAAGCGACGGATGCGCGCGTCGCGCTCAGTTTCCGTTTGACGGGTACCTTCGGCGAAAATCCTGGCCGTGGTGTTGTTGATAACACCATTAATGCCTTCGATGTTGCCGATCATATCGTTGTTCAACACGGCTTTAATACGCCAGCCGTCTTTTTGCGCTTGTTCAGCCATAATTCTGCCGCCGAACAGACCTTGTTCTTCACCCGACAGCGCGGCGTAAACAATACTGCCGTTAAAGCGGTACTGGCTGAGCACACGTGCAGCTTCAAGGGTGCCCGCAACACCAGAGGCATTGTCGTTTGCGCCCGGCGAATCTGAAGTGGCATCCATGACGTCTGATACGCGGGAGTCAATGTCGCCCGACATTATGACGTAGCGTCCCGGGTCGGTAATGCCGCGCTGAATAGCAATGACACTGACTACTTCCGTCGCGTCAGGGATCCGTTTTTCACCGCTAATGGTGGCCGATTGATAATACACTTCCAGGCAGTTACCGCAGGCCGCCGAAATCTTTTCAAATTCCTGCTTTATCCAACGGCGGGCTGCGCCAATACCGCGCGTGTCTGATTTTGTGTCAGACAGGGTGTGGCGGGTACCAAATCCCACTAATTTGCGGATATCCTGTTCAATCCGTTCGGCTGACACATCGGCTGCAATGTCATGCAGCCTGTCCTGGTCGGTATACGCCAGTTCAGCGCTAAAAGAAGTTGCGCTGCAAAGCAATGCGGCAACGGCGAGTGGAAGTGTTATTTTTTTCATTCTAACCACCTTATTCTGTCGGTTTAGATAAAGGCGTAGGCATCTCCGAACAGATCGTCTTTCGACAGGCCGCGAGCAAAGAAATCATCACGTGCGACTTTGGCCATTTCGAAGCGACCGGCAATGTATACCTGTACGCCAGATAAATCGGCATAGTCTGTCAGTACTGCGTGATGAACCCAGCCTTTACGACCCTGCCAGTCTTCTTCTGCAAACTCTACCACAGGCAAAAAGGTGAAATGCGGGTGGTGAGCGGCTAAAGAAACCAATTCGTCGTGATAGTACAGGTCATCTAAATGGCGGCCACCCCAGTACAGGGTAATGTCGCGGTTAGGATCTTCTTTGAGGGATTGCATCAGAATCGAATAAGCGTAGGAGAAACCCGTGCCACCCGCAATCAGCACAATGGGTTTGTCGGTAGCTTGTAAATAGGCTTCACCATGACCGCCAGAAATGTAGATGGCTTTCTCCTGACGAGCACGCTCAAGGACTTCACCAGCATATTTGTTACCAGGCTCGGCACCGATGTGCAGTTCCAGACGATTGTTGTCGTGAGCAGCATTCGCAATTGAAAACGGGCGCTGGTCTTTTTCACCCATGTGCACCAGCACATACTGACCAGATTTGAAGTCTAATGAAACATCGGGGGTCAGATCGACCCGAAAAACGGTGCTGGTCAGCGGTGCAATGCTTTCCACCTGGCATCTAATTTGTGACATGAAAATAGAATCTCTTTGTGTAAATCAAGGTTATTGGGGCTTACCGGGCATAATGCCCAGTTCATCCCATAGTTCGTCAACACGGCGTTTAACGTCGTCATCCATTACGATAGGCACGCCCCATTCCCGGTCGGTTTCACCTGGCATTTTATTGGTCGCGTCCATACCCATTTTGGAGCCCAAGCCGGAAACCGGTGACGCAAAATCCAGATAATCAATGGGGGTGTTTTCAATCATCACTGTATCACGGGCGGGGTCCATTCGGGTAGTGATTGCCCAAATAACATCCTGCCAATCGCGGGCATTTACGTCGTCGTCACACACAATAACAAACTTGGTATACATGAACTGACGCAGGAACGACCAGACGCCCATCATGACCCGTTTAGCGTGGCCTGGGTACTGTTTCTTCATAGTGACTACCGCCATGCGGTATGAGCAGCCTTCTGGCGGCAAATAGAAATCTACGATTTCCGGGAATTGCTTTTGCAAAATGGGCACGAACACTTCGTTCAGTGCCACACCCAGAATGGCTGGCTCATCTGGCGGACGTCCGGTATACGTCGAGTGGTAAATCGGATTGTCGCGATGGGTGATGTGCGTCACGGTGAACACCGGGAAGTCGTCGACTTCGTTGTAGTAGCCGGTATGGTCGCCGTAAGGCCCTTCAGGTGCCGTTTCATTCGGGTCAATGTAGCCTTCCAGCACATATTCTGCAGAAGCCGGCACTTGCAAGTCGTTGCTGATAGATTTCACGACTTCGGTTTTATCGCCGCGCAACAAGCCGGCAAAGGCGTATTCTGACAAGGTATCTGGCACTGGGGTAACTGCACCTAAAATGGTCGCAGGATCGGCCCCTAAAGCCACAGAGACCGGGTAGGGTTTACCAGGGTATGTCTGACACCATTCGCGGAAATCCAACGCGCCACCGCGATGTGACAACCAGCGCATGATTAATTTGTTTTTGCCGAGTACTTGCTGGCGATAAATACCCAGGTTCTGGCGTTTTTTATGTGGCCCGCGAGTCACTGTCAGGCCCCAGGTAATCAGGGGGGCTACGTCGCCAGGCCAGCAGTGTTGTACGGGAAGCTTGGTCAGGTCCACATCGTCACCGGTGATAACATTGGCCTGACAAGGCGCTTTGCGCACTTCTTTAGCCGGCATGTTCAACACTTGCTTGAATACCGGGAGTTTTTCCCACAGGTCTTTCAGCCCTTTAGGTGGCTCAGGTTCTTTTAAATACGCCAGGAGTTTACCCACTTCCCGAAGAGCTGATACTGAGCTTTGCCCCATGCCCAGCGCCACCCGTTCGGGCGTACCGAACAGATTCATTAATACGGGCGTATCGAACCCCTTAGGGTTTTCAAATAGAAGCGCAGGACCGCCTGCCCGCAGCGTGCGGTCAGCAATTTCGGTCATTTCTAATTTCGTATCGATTGGGTGGGATATGCGAACCAGATCACCATTGGCTTCAAGTTGCCTGATAAAATCCCGAAGATCTTTGTATTTCATTATGAACAAACTCACACTGCTGTAGCTCAGGCAGTATACCATCAAAGCGACCAAGCCGATCACATTGATGCATAACAAAAAACTCGCGATAGCCTGAACAGGATCTACAATTGATGACATGGCCGTTTAATCGGCGCATACTGGCTGTAAATAATAAATTGCCTGGAGACACTATGGCCTTTACCCACGATGTAATTGAAGAGCTGAATTTATTGTTAAAGTTTCCTGCGGAAAGCCTGATGCAGGGACTTAAAATCCACCACGATGCCAGTCAGGCAATCGTAGAAGCCGCTTCCAGACTTTACACTAAAGGGTTAATTACCCAGGTCGACGGCGGTTACCTTACCGATCTTGGTGTCGATGTGGTAGAACACACAAGGCGCATCAACAGTGCCATGTGTATTAAATTTAATTAGGTTTTTATTCCGGCGGCCGATAACCTTTGCATAGATATTGGTCGTCAACAGGATTCATTATGCATACCTTCGTTCGTTCCTCCGTGTTCGCTTTTGTTTGCGCGCTGTTACCCGTGTCGACGGCCAGTGCTCAGGAAGTCAAAGCGGTACAGCTATACACTCAGGACGAATTGATTAACCTGATAAACCGAAACGAGCACCTTGACCGCGTGGTGATGGACCGCTGCCAGTTAAACCAGGATATTGAAGCCCGTGCAGAAGTACTGAAAGTCCCCGCGTATCAATTTTTATGGGGCGATATGTTGGCTTGGGGCGTATGTGTAGAAGCTGACCCGGTTCGGGGTATAGATTTTATGCGTCAGGCTGCAAACCAAGGTTTGCCTGCTGCGCTGGAGCAGCTCGGACGTTACTACAGCAAAGGCACACTGGTGCAGCAGGACAGAAAGCGCGCGGTGATGTTTTTACGCGAAGCTGCCGCGCTTGGGAATTTGAAGGCGCAAATGCAATTAGCTGAGCTATTCATTGATGGCTACGGCAGTCCTTATGACTATCAGGATGCGTATCACTGGTTATACAACGCAATAACCGATGACAAGTCTACCCACTCGCAAATCGCGGTGTACCTTACTGAGCTGGAAAAATTAATGCACCCACGGGCAGTGCGAGCCGCCCGCAAGCCGTTGGATAGTTAATTCGACAGGTACCTGTTTGCCGTGAAAAAAAACACTGACTTCCCCGTCACCCCTTCGTCATCCCCGCGAAGGCGGTGACCTTACAAGGCGGGGACCTAAGATCCCAGGATCCCCAGATGTCAGCGAATCAACAAGCTAACCAGCAACAACACTATCCCACGAACCGTTCTCTATGTTGAGTTCGTACGGTGTAGGAGGTGTCTTTGATATTGCTGACGTAATGCCAGGCGGTGTTGACCTGACCTAAGGTGAACTCAACGCTCATGTAGCCGCGTTGATGCAGGTTGCAGTACTTCACTTCATCGATGAGCAGTGGCAACGCACGCGCGAGATCTTCGGCTTGTTTGTCGGTTAACCCTAAGTATCCCTCGAAGCCTGGAGAAGTGACGCCAGGCGTGCCGTATTCAACCGCAACGGTGTTACCTGAACTGTCCGTAATCGTGTTTGCCCAGCCGTTATGGGTATCACCGGCCAGTACAACCAGCGATTTACCTTCCTGACTGAAGAGTTTTAGCACTTTATCACGTTCTGCGGCATAGCCATCCCAGGCATCGAGGTTGTAGGGAATTTTTACTGATAATCGTTGCTGTTCTTCACGTGTGAGCGTTTGCCCGGCCAGTTGCTTTTGGCGAAGCTCCATCAGTTCTGCGATAACGCCTGGAACGGCCTGACGATTGGTCGTAGCGATGATTTCAGCAGGATAATGCATTTTACCCATCAGGATTTGCTGGCCCAAAACGTGCCAACGGTTGTTGCCGGAAGCCACGTGTTTCTTTAACCAGTTGAACTGCTCGGTGCCCAGTAAGGTCCGTGCAGGATCATTGATGTCGCGCTGGAATGACTGTAAATCGAAACTACCGTTTGCCAGTTTATAATTTCGCAGAGACAACTGCTCGTCGCGTCCGATTACCCTTGTATCCAGCATGTACAGACTTACCAGGTTGCCAAATTCAAAGTAGCGGTAAATCTGTGGATTTTCGTCGCCCATCGGCGGGCGGATCGGGAGCCATTCATAGTAAGCCTGAATGGCAGCGGTGCGACGTGCAAAAAAGTCACCTTCGCCTTCGTTGTGATTTTCAGCGCCAGATAAAAACGTATCGTTGGCGATTTCGTGATCGTCCCATACAGCAATAAAAGGCTTACGCTGATGCAATAGCTGTAACCCCTTATCACCGCGATATTGTGCGTAGCGGGTACGGTAATCAGTCAGGTTGAGTAGTTCCCCTTCGTTGCCCGGCACAAAACTGCGTCCAATCGCATCAGCATTTGCTGTGGCGTAACCGCCTTTGGGGTACTCGTAAATATAATCTCCCAGATGCAGCACTACGTCGACACTGTTGTCTTTTGCGGCAGCATCGTAGGCATTGAAATAGCCTGCCGGGAAGTTCGCACAGGAGAAAACCGCAAACTTAACGCGGTCTACCACACCGTTATCCAGGGTAAGTGTCTGGCCGGTTGGCGAACGTGTTTCGCTGGTAAAAAAGCGGTAGTAGTAACGCTGACCTGCGGGCAGATCCCGCACATCTACTTTTACCGTGAAGTCGCGGCTACGCTCTGCTTTTACAACGCCACTGCGAATGGGGGCAGCAAAGTCAGGAGAGGTGGCCAACTGCCAGCGCACATAACCACTGCTGTTGTTGTTTTCCGGTACTGCCCGTGTCCACAAAATAATTGAATTTGCAGTGGGGTCACCACTGGCAACGCCATGCGTAAAAGTGGCTGCAGGAACATAATCGTCACCGTCTGGCTGGAACGTAGCACCGCATCCGGTTAACTGGGTAGAAATGGCTATACCACCACCAAATAGTGAAGAGAGCTTAATAAACTGTCGTCTGTCCATAACAATACATCTGTGAAGGGCAAAAAAATTTACTTTAACCAAGCTCAAGCGACTTGCCTACCTTCAAACGGCAAAATGCGGTGAATGGTTGAAGTTATCTGTAAAGCGGAGGATAGTGGAAATTCATGAACGGTTTGTGAACAAGTGAGGGTTACAATGGAACTGGGTGCATTTTCGGTAAGTTTGTCGGTAAAGGATATTCATGTATCAAAGGCCTTTTACGAGAAGCTTGGGTTCACCGTGTTCGGCGGTGATATTACTCAGCATTGGCTTATTATGAAAAACGGTGACCACATCATTGGTCTGTTTCAGGGCATGTTCGAAGGCAATGTGCTCACGTTTAATCCGGGTTGGGATCAAAACGCCCGGAACCTGGACAGTTTTACCGATGTCAGAGAGATCGAGGCGCAACTGGTTGCGCAAGGCGTTGAACTGACAAAACCCACCGAACCAGGCGGGGAAGGGCCGGAAAGCATTGCACTCCTTGACCCCGACGGCAACGCCATTCTTATCGACCAACATCGTTAGCACTGCGTTCTGCAGTCATTAGACATACTTTTTTACAATACTGTGTTTAAGGGCAGTAGCCAGTGACGCAAAGTTTGCTTAATGTTGCGATACCCAAAGAGGTATTCATATACGTGCGACAGAAGTGCAACATTCACTGCGTCTTTTGGCGGCGTTTTACGTATATGTCCACTAAATACAGATAATACAAGGCACCTAGAATGAAAAAGCTCTTTGCTATGAGTGCAGTTACACTGGCTATTCTGGCTGGATGTAGTGCAGAGCAAGCGAAACAAGTTACCCCTACACAAACCAATGCGGAGGCGGTTGCGCCATCAGTCATTATTTCTGCGAACGACAATCGTCAGTACGATACGTTTACCTTACCCAACAGCGTTGAAGTGATGCTGGTGTCAGATCCCGACGCCGAAAAATCAGCTGCCGCACTGAGTGTTAGCGTTGGTCTGCTGCATGACCCTATGTCTCAACAAGGTATGGCTCACTATCTGGAGCATATGTTGTTTTTGGGGACGGAGCGTTTTCCTGACACCAAAGGTTATACCGACTTTATGACGGCCAATGGCGGTCAGCACAATGCTTATACCTGGCTGGACATCACTAACTACATGTTCAAGGTCAATAACGAGGGCTACCCGGAAGCGCTTGATCGTTTTTCTGATTTCTTTAAGGCCCCTAAGCTTTACCCTGAATATACTGACAAAGAAAAGAACGCGGTAAATGCTGAATGGTCAATGCGCCGCGAAATGGATTTCTTTGGTCAGTTTAAGCTGGCGCGAAACCTGATGGGTGATCACCCGGCGAACCGTTTCCTAATCGGAAACCTGGAAACCCTGGGCGACAAAGAAGGCAGTAAGCTGCACACCGAGACGGTGAACTTCTACGATCAGTATTATTCTGCCAATATTATGAAAGTCGCGATGATCAGCAACCGTCCGCTGAGTGAAATGAAAGCACTGGCTACCCAGTACTTTGGTGACATCAAGAACAAGCAAATTGAAGATCCGGAAGTCACTGAGACGCTGGACTTTGCTAAAGTCGGCGGAAAACGTATTCACTATGTGCCAAACGAAGACGTAAAACAGCTGAAAATTGATTTTACTATCACCAATAACAGCGATCAGTATGCGTCAAAGCCTAACAAATACCTGACGTATTTAATTGGTTCAGAGATGCCAGGTACACCTGCCTATCAGTTGAAAGGGATGGGGCTTATTTCCAACCTGGTCGCCAGCGCATCACCTGATATGTATGGGAACTACGGCTCTTTCAGTATTGATATTGATTTAACTGATGCAGGTATGCAAAACCGCGAAGCTATTGTGGCGGTTGTAATGCAATACATCGACCTGATTCGTGAAAAAGGCGTTGATGAGAAATATTTCAGCGAAATCAAAACCAGCCTGAATAACCAGTTCCGCTTCCTGGAAAAGGCCGATGAATTCGGTTATGTGTCGAATCTGGCCGCGGCAATGCAAAACGTTCCTGCCAAACATGCGGTATCTTCGCCGTACTATTACGAAGCCTTTGATGCTCAGGCTATTAACGACGTACTGGCGCAATTGACACCAGAACACCTGCGTATTTGGTATATCAGTAAAGGCGAGCCTTCGGACAGTCAGCTGCATTTCTACGACGGCAAATACAAGGTTGCCGATATTGGTCAGGAAGAAGTCGCGAGTTGGAAACAAGCGCCGCAAATTCCACTGCAGTTGCCGGCAGTCAACAATCTGCTGCCTGAAAACTTTGAAATTAAAGACACTGGCAGCAAAGCCAAGCCTGAGCTGGTTGTTGATAAGGACGACATTAAAGTTTGGCACTACCCAAGCAAAGCGTTTGCCGATCAGCCGCGCGGCGCCATGGAAATCTATATCAACAACGGTAAAGCCGAAACCGATATTAAAGCCAATGTGCTGACCACGCTTTGGAAAGATTTGTACTCGCTGCAGCAAAGTGCGCTTATGACAGAAGCCAGTATTGCGGGTATGAACCTGAAACTGAACGACGGTAATGGCTTGAGAATGACCCTGTCAGGCTTTACCGACAAGCAACCACAGCTGTTAAAACAAGCGCTTGGCGCGCTGGTGGTAGACGTCAATGAACAGAACTTTGCCCAGGCCGTAGACCGTTTCATTCGCGGCTTACAAAACCAGGGCAAACAGTTCCCGTTCTATCAGGCATTTGATGCTTATGGACGTCTGGTCCGTAAAGGTAACTTCAATACTGAGGCGTTGATTGCCACCGCGCAATCGCTCAAGCCTTCAGATTTAACTGCCTATATGCCGGCCTTATTGGGCGAGCATCAGTTACGTGTCTTTGCATTCGGTAACTACGACAGCAAAGATCTGGACAGTGCTGTTGCACAAATTACTGCAGCGTTGCCTGAAGATCGTAAAGCCATTGCGTATGACTACCGCGATTTCTGGCAGCCTCAGCCAGGTGAAAAACTGCTGTGGCAGCAAGATCTCGATGTGGCTGATGTTGCCATTGTTGATGTTTCCGTTCACCCTGAAGCTGGCTTCGAAGCGCAGGCACAGGCATCGGTGTTACGCGGTCATTTCCGTACGGCAGCATTCGATAAATTGCGTACCGAAGAGCAGTTGGCTTATGCCGTAGGTGGCGCAGCGGTGCAAATTGGCGATTACACCGGTTTTGCCATGTACATTCAGACACCGGTTAAAGATGTAGAGGCTATGCAGGCTCGCTTCGATACCTTCAAGCAGGAATATGTAGAGCAGCTAAACAGCATGACTGAAGAGACCTTCGCGCAGTTAAAAGCCAGCACATTGGTTACGCTGAAAGAGCCGCCGAAGAACCTGCAGGATGAAGTTACGCCGTTCATGGCTGATTGGTACAAAGAAAACTATGATTTCGACAGCAAGGAAAAGCTCATTGCTGCCGTTGAAAATGTGACGTTGGAAGGATTAAAAGACTTCTATGCTAAAACCATGCTGAACAAAGACGCGGCAAGAGTGTCTGTACAAATGCGCGGTGCAAAATTTGCCGATAAGCCATTTGCAGGCCTGGATGGCGCGGAACCGATTGCTGACATGGCAACATTCCACAGCAATATGAAAACCCAATAACGTTAGTCATTTCGCGTTGTATTGAAAAGGCCTGCTGATTCAGCGGGCCTTTTTATTGGTAAAAAATAAAAGGGCACACGCTTTGAAGGCAAGCTGTTATACTGCAAACAGACTATAAGGAAGATCCATATATTATGAGTAAAGATCCGCATTTCGAGCGGGAAAAATCCAAATACGACAATCCAGTCGCCAGCCGTGAATATTTGCTGGAAACACTGAAAAAATACGGCAAACCCATGTCCTTTATGGATATTTGCCACAGTGTGAATGCGCTGGACGAAGACAGTCGTATTGGTATTCAACGCCGTTTACGCGCTATGGAGCGCGAAGGGCAAATTCAATTTACTAAACAAAAGCGTTATGCGGTGCTGCAACAAGAGCAGCTGTTTCGTGGACGCGTGATTGGCCATCGCGATGGTTACGGCTTTCTGCGACCAGAAGACAAATCCGGCGACTTGTTTATTAGCGCAGGGCAAATGCAAAACCTGTTGCATGATGATTTTGTTGAAGCCAGAGAAAGTGGTACCGACAGGCGAGGTAAGCGCGAAGCCTTTATCAATCAGGTTATCGAACCGCGCAAAGAGCCCATTGTTGGCCGCTATTTTACCGAACAAGGTATGGGCGTTGTTATTCCTGACGACAGCCGAATTAATCATGAGATCATCATCCCGCCTGAGCATGCCCACGGCGCACGTCAGGGGCACGTGGTTGTTGTTGAGATCACGCAGCGACCGCGTCGACGGGTAAATCCGGTTGGGCGCATTGTTGAAGTGCTCGGCGAGCATATGGCGCCGGGCATGGAAATCGAAATGGCCCTGCGCACGTTCGATATCCCGCATCAGTGGCCAAAAGGCGTTACCCGCCAAATTGAAGGGTTGGGTGATACCGTAGACGAAGAAGCAAAAGCCGGACGTATCGACTTACGCCAACTACCGCTGGTCACCATTGACGGTGAAGATGCACGTGACTTCGACGACGCGGTATTTTGTGAGCCGTTGGATGACGGTGGCTGGCAGCTTTGGGTCGCCATTGCCGATGTCAGTCAGTACGTGCGAATGGGCACAGCTTTAGACACAGAAGCGCTGAACCGGGGTAACTCAGTATACTTCCCGGACCAGGTTGTCCCCATGCTGCCAGAAGTGCTGTCGAACGGGTTGTGTTCACTCAATCCGGAAGTAGACCGCTTGTGTATGGTGTGCGAAATGACCATCAGTCCACAAGGGCAGCTCAAGCAATATCAGTTTTATGAAGCAGTGATGAATTCTCACGCGCGCTTCACCTACACCAAAGTCTGGCAAATACTTCAGGGCGACAAAGAGCTCCATCAGCGTTACGAAAGCTTTGTGCCGCATTTACGCAATCTGCATGATTTGTATCGCGCCCTGAAAAAAGCGCGTGGTTTGCGTGGTGCCATTGAGTTTGAAACTCAGGAAAGTAAATTCGTGTTCAATGCACAGCGCAAAATTGAAAATATTGTGCCTATTGAGCGCAATGATGCGCATAAGCTCATTGAAGAATGCATGATCATGGCTAATGTGAGTGCCGCCCAGTTTATTGAGGCAAATAAAGCGCATGCGCTGTTCCGGGTACACGATAAACCCGATGCAGACAGACTGGCAGCCTTTACCGCTTACTTAGGCGAGATTGGCGTTCCACATCGCATTACCGATGGCGCAGCCCCCGCTGATTTTACCGACGTGGTATCGAAAACACTGTACCGGCCTGATCAGGAATTGATCCAAACCATGTTATTGCGGTCTATGAAGCAGGCCATATATGACGGTGAGAATATCGGCCACTTTGGGTTGGCGCTCGACGCCTATGCCCACTTTACTTCACCCATACGGCGTTACCCGGACTTAGTTGTTCACCGAACAATTAAAGCAATTCTGAAGAAACAAGGGCAGACGGTGCACGGTGCTAAAGCTTACAGCGCAGAGGAAATTGAGCAGCTCGGTGAGCAGTGTTCTATGACCGAGCGTCGAGCGGATGACGCCACCCGGGACGTTGCAGACTGGCTCAAGTGTGAATTCATGCAGGACCATGTTGGCGAGACCTTTGAAGGGGTCGTCAGCTCGGTAACCGGTTTTGGTATTTTTGTGCGGATCACCGAATACCATATCGACGGACTGGTGCACATTACCTCACTGGATGACGACTACTATCGCTATGATGATGTAAAACAATGCCTGGCTGGTGACAGCGGCGCGCGTCAATACCGATTAGGCGATCAACTACAGGTAAAAGTCGCTGCAGTGAATCTGGATGAGCGTAAAATTGACCTCATCCTCGACAATAAATGGTTAAAAGCGACGACCGGTAAAAAGGTCAAAGTCGTGAAGAAACGGGAACCTCGCAAAACCGCCGACGCCAAAGGCAGTCGAGGCACACCCAAATCCGCCCCGCCACCGAAAAAGCGAGGCTCAAAGAAACCCAATAAGAACAAAGGTAAACGACGTTAATGGCACAGCAAGAGTGGCTTTATGGTCTGCATGCATTGCAGGCTGTGATCGACAAAGAACCCGAACGGTTAATTGAAATCATGGTCCTTAAAGGACGTGATGATGTGCGCTTACAATCTATTGTAAATACTGCGCGCCGTATGGGGGTGTCAGTACAATTCTGTAACCGCAAGGTGCTGGATGACAAAGTAAATGGTGAACAACACCAGGGAATTGTTGCCCGGGCGAAACCGGCGAAAACCCTGGACGAAAGTGATCTGGACTATTTGCTGGATAATACCGATTCTCCCCTGTTATTGTTTTTAGACGGCGTGACAGACCCTCACAACATTGGGGCCTGTTTACGAACCGCTGATGCAGCGGGCGCGCACGCCGTGGTTGTGCCAAAGGATAAATCTGGCGGGCTGACTGCTACCGCGCGTAAAGTGGCGTGTGGCGCAGCCGAAGTGGTGCCCTTCATTCAGGTGACAAACTTGTCTCGTACGCTTAAACACATTCAGCAAAAGGGGGTTTGGGTTATCGGCACCGCAGGCGAAGCAGAACAGCTGATTTACGACTGCAAACTGACCGGTCCAATGGCACTGGTGATGGGCGCAGAAGGTAAAGGTATGCGACGTCTTACCCGGGAACATTGCGATGAGCTGGTTAAACTCCCCATGGCGGGCAGCGTTTCTAGCCTGAACGTATCGGTCGCAACGGGTGTTTGTTTGTATGAAATCGTGCGCCAGCGCACGGCAAATTAATAGATACCCAATGACACCGGCGGCACTGAAAAAGTGGTTGAAAGCGGTTGATGAACCCCATGTGATCATGGGGTACGGCAGCCTGATGAATGCCGATTCGCGCCATCGCCATTCCAATATCCCTCATCATGGCATTGCCGTCAGTGTGCTCGGATTTGAACGGGCGTGGGTAACACGCTCATTGCCTGAGAAACAAACCTATGTCGGTGCGTATCAACAGGCAGATGCTTGGTTAAATGCGCAGTTAGTACCGTCACACCTCGACCCAAGTATTCAACAACGCGAACAGGACTATCGTTTTACACGGGTAAGCGAGGCGCAACTTTGCTTGCCCTACGATGCAGAGGTGAACGAGACTCTCGCATCCTGGTTGTCTGAACGGGACCTGTGGATATGCGAAACGCTGGATACCCATCCGGCAACCAATGACTTCCCGGTCAATCAATCTTACATCGATACGTGTCTGGCGGGTTGCCTGGAGCTGGGCGGCGAAGCGGCAGCACGCGAATTCATTCACTCTACAAAAGCCTGGAATCATCCACGAGTTAATGACCGGTCGTCCCCCAATTACCCCAGAGCTGCGCGGGTCAGTGCGGCGCAGCACACTGTCATCGACGGGTTGTTACGTGAATACGGTTATTGAATCAGGGCGCGTGCGCTTTCGTCAGCTAACCACAGAGGATGTGGATTTCGTGCTGGCAATTACCAGCGATCCGGACTGGCTCTACTTTATTGGCGATCGCGGGGTAAAAGAGCCCGACGAAGCCAAACAATATATCAATACGTCAAGTAGCAGTTTCTCCCAGCAAGGCTTTGGCCTCTGGGTAGTTGAGAGTGATGTGGTAGAAGGCGATAGCCGCATTGGCTTATGTGGTTTTCTGCATCGCTCGTTTTTAGATTGCCCGGATCTCGGCTATGCATTTCTGCCACATGGCAGAGGACAGGGCTTGGCATTAGAGGCGGTGACGTTAGCCCTCAGGTGGGCCGCAAAGTCCGGGCTTAATTCTCAGATCAGCGCGATCTGCCGTTGCGACAATACTCGTTCTTTGCACTTACTGGAAAAAGCCGGCTTCACCGCCATGGGCAAGTTTTTTCAGCGGGATGTGCCCACCCACCAGTTCTTTCTGACAACGATTTCGCCTGAGTAAGTTCTGATTCAAGGAACATTTACTGTCAATGTCACTCTAATAAGCGGTTGCTACCCATCCGTCCAGACATTGAGTTGTTTCTGATTTTGTTACAAATGAACGGTTTACAATGATTCTGGCTAAGGTAGTTTACGTTAAATGTTCAAATTACGGTTGGCTGGTTGTTACGTTGCAGGCCATCAATTTTTTCCACAACGTGTTTATCAAAAGGAATTGAAATGACTCTTAAAAAAACGTCATCAACACTGGCTTTTGCTGTCCTGGTGTCACTGTCGTTACCGTTACAGGCATTGCCAGAAAGTGCCGAAATCAGTGCCGAACTGCTCGATGAGCACTTTAAGCAAGGTGATTACGAATTCGTTATTTCAGCGCTGGAAGACACCAATTCAAAGACACCTGAGCAGTACAACATGCTTATTTCTGCACTTATGAATACCGATCTGGATGATGCAGAAGAGATTGCCGAAGAATTTATAGCGCACTACAAAGACGATTACAGAGCCTATCACACGCATGCCAGCGTAATGGGCGCGCAGGCATCGAGCAGCATTTTCTCTGCGTTAGGCTATGCGGAAAAAGCGAAACACAGTTTAGAAGCGGCGATTACCGTTGCGCCGGAAGAAGTAAACGTCTATCAGGCGCTGATGCAGTTTCATTTAATGGCCCCCTCTATTGCTGGCGGTGATATGGAAGAGGCCGAGAAACTGGCCGACAAAATCGCCACGCTCGATGCGCTTGAGGGGCAGTTTGCGAAAGCGAAGTTTTATCTCGAAGATGAACAAACGGAAAAGGCCAGTGCTATCTATGAATCACTCTCTCAGCAAGACGAGACGAAAATACGTGCCAGCTACGAATTAGGCAGTTTTTATCTCTCAGATGAGCGCTACGAGGACGCGTTTAATGCGTTATCTGCACTGCTAACGGCGTCGGTTGTGTCCGTTGAAGATACTGAGTCGGAAGCGTGGGAAGCCTATGAAAAGAACAAAAGCAATTTGCTCTATGGAAAGTACCGTCTTGGTCAGCTTGCAGTAGAGAGTGGTGACTATACCCAAAGCGGAATAACTGCACTTGAGCAATACATTGAAGAATATAACGCGACCAATATCGAAACGACCCATTTACCCAGTATGAACTGGGCACACTTGCGCTTGGCCGAGCTGCGCTTAAATGCCAATGATGTCGAACAAGCCAAAAATGCCCTGGCGTCAATCCAAGGAGAGGAAGACAAGCGCTTTGCAAAAATTTTGAAAGGCCTGAAAAAGCAACTAAACAAGAAGGCTTAGGAGGTTCAAAAGCCAACTTGTCGTTTCAGGCGCTGTGGAATGCACAAGGTTAGAACGAACTTTCACTGCATACGTATTCTTATTGAGGGCAAAGCGGATAGCACCTAGGGTTGTTATCTCTTTTATTGCCAGGAATTCGAATCATGTTTGCCATACTGAGTCGCTTTTTGCGTTTTACCGTGCTTGCCGTGGCGTTGTGTTGTCCGTTCAAACTCATGGCGCAGCCTGATTTACAGGCCGACACTTTTGTACACCTGTTTGAATGGCGCTGGCCTGACATTGCAGCTGAATGTGAGGCGTTTCTTGGGCCACATGGCTACAGCGCCGTGCAGGTATCGCCGCCGAGTGAACACAGAGCCGGTTCACAATGGTGGACGCGTTATCAACCGGTTAGCTATGCATTAATAAGTCGCAGTGGCAATCGTGCTGAATTCATCGATATGGTACAGCGGTGTAAAGCGGTTGGTGTGGATATCTACGTTGATGCAGTGATCAATCATATGGCTGCAGGCAGTGGTCGCAGTCTCACCGGAACCGCATTTGAACGAAAGCAATTCCCTGATTTTACCCCCAGAGATTTTCACATGGATTGCGGTATTACTAATTACCGGGACCGGGACAATGTTCAACAATGTGAATTGGTTGGTCTCGCCGATCTCAAAACCGAAGATCCGCAAGTACAGGCGCGTATTGCCGGGTATTTGAGTGATTTGGTTAACATTGGCGTGGCAGGATTTCGTATTGATGCGTCCAAGCATATGCCTGCGCGCGACATAAAACAGATATTGGAGCAGGTAGAAGGCGAGCCATGGGTATTTCAGGAAGTCATCGACCAGGGCGGTGAGCCTGTACGCGCTTCGGAATATACCGGCAATGGCGCTGTCACTGAATTTAACTATTCGCTGGCCATTGGAGAGGCTTTTAGCCGTGGGTCGCTGGCTTCACTACACGAACTGGTGGGAACGGGGCAGTGGTTAGCTTCTGGCGACGCTGTGGTGTTTGTCGATAACCATGATAATCAGCGTGGACACGGCGGCGGTGGTCATGTCATTACTTTTGAAGACGGCCGGTTATATGACTTAGCCAACGTCTTCATGCTCGCCTGGCCTTATGGTTATCCTAAAGTGATGTCGAGTTATGCATTTGACGGTGATACCGACGCCGGGCCGCCTGGTGTGAATGTGCACGGTGATGCAAAACCCGCTTGTTTTTACAATGCATGGCAATGTGAACATCGCCGGCCCTATATCGCAGGCGCGGTGGATTTCAGACGCAATACGTCTGCGCATGCAGACGTTACAAACTGGTGGGACAATGGCAGTGACCAGATTGCATTTGGCCGGGGGAGCAGCGGCTATGTGGTTATTAATGCCAGTGAGCAGCGCCTTAACAAAACGCTGTTGACCTCTCTGCCGGAAGGACGGTATTGCAATGTACTAACCGGCGGCTTGGATACAAAAAAGCCGCAGTGTACCGGAGGGGAAATTGTGATTGACGACGCCGGGCAATTAAAGCTGTCGTTACCTGCAATGCAGGCCGTTGCTATCCATCACAACGCACGGCTAACCTCAGACTAAACCCGGCGTCTGGCTTATAAAAACAAGGGGAAGCTCTATGAACCAAACATATTCACTCACTAATAAGGTAGCCATCGTAACCGGCGGCGGTAAAGGCCTTGGTCGCACTATCACCGAATATTTACTGGCTGAAGGGATGTCAGTGGCCATCTGTGGCCGGACTGAAAAAACGATTACAGGTACCGTTGATGATTTGTCCGAACGATTTGGCAACCGCCTGTTTGGCGCGGTGTGCGATGTGAGTGATGCCAGCGAGACCGCAAACTTTGTGCAACAGGTTATTCGACAGTTTGGCAGCGTACATGTGTTGATCAACAACAGTGGTTTTGGCAAGGAAACCCGGGTGTGGGAAACACCTGAAGCCGATTGGGATGAGGTAATGAATACCAACGTGAAAGGGACCTTTCTGATGTGTAAAGAGACGGTGCCTGCAATGATTGAAAATCGCGAGGGATACATTATTAATATTGCTTCACAGGCCGCGTTGAATGGCTATGCGAAAGCCGGCGTGTATTGCGCGTCGAAGTTTGCCATGGTGGGCCTTGGAAAGGCATTGCAGGAGGAAGTGCGTGAATATGGTATCCATGTACATTCGCTAAACCCTGCACTGATCCAGTCATCACGTCAACCTGATGAAGCCATTGACGATGGTCTGATTCAAAATGAAGATATTGCGGGCATGGTTGTGTATCTGCTGCAACAGCCAAGACGGTTGAAGATCGATAATATTGGCTTATGGGGGTTTTAGCTAAAAGTTGCAGGTAGAGCCTTGTTTTTTTGCATCGCAAGGCGCAGTATATTTGCTGTACGCTATATTAAATAATAACTGAGCAATAGGTTTGGATTAGCAAATTCAAACGCGGCGTATATCTGCAAATTTGCACAATTACCTAGTGAGGGATGCACTAGTGTCAATGTATTCTGGTATCAAAAACTCTCTGGCTTCCTTTAGCAAAAAGGAAGGAAGCTCACTCACTGTACTTGCCATTGTACTGTTTCTTCTATTCGATTTTATTGCCCTGTCTTTAAATGTCTGGTTGTCATACCGAATTGAACAGCAAGCCATAAATATTAACTTGTCTGGTCGTCAGCGTATGTTGAGCCAACGTATGGTTAAAACACTGTTGCTGATGGACAAAAATATTCAGAATGAACAGGTCTATCTTGAGTACCTGGAGGAGCTGAGCAGTACTTTCGACCGCTTTGAATACACATTAGATGCCTTTCATCGAGGTGGGCGTACATTCTCCGCAGAGTCTGACATGATAGAAGTTGCGCCGCTAACCAGTGAAGCTACACGGGAAATTATTAATCAGGCGTTACGTGAATGGGCACCGTTAAGGCAGAAGGTTCGCCAGTTGATAGGGCGGGAATTCGATATGCTGTTACTTCAGCAAGCCAACGATGTCGCGCAACGAAAAAACCTCGCGCTGCTCGCACTAATGAACGCCCTCACCGTAGAACTCGAACATGAAACACAGGAAGAGGCGCAACGCATTCGCTTTTTCCAGGGGATAGCGTTTCTTTTGGCGCTGGTTAATTTTAGCGTTGCCATCATTTTATACAGACTGCGGGTCAGAAAAGCGCACCACACACTGGACCTGGTCGATAACATAATGAATCGTATCGCGACAGGGATCATCGTTGTTGACGCCAGTGGGTCAATCGTAAGAGCCAATAAGGTAATGGCTGAGATGAGCGGCTTTTCTCAGCAAGAACTTCTGAACAAGAAAAAATCTGTGCTGCTAGTTGATTATGAGGGTAAAACCTATGGGCTCAGAAAATACGGGGAACCGTATCACTGCAAGCTTGAAGTGAGCAAGGTGACGCTAAACAACAAGCCCGCAACGGTATATACCGTAATAGATGATTCAGTATCTGTTGCACAGCAGCAGGAACTGGCCCAGTTAGCTTATCACGATCAGTTAACTGATTTGCCCAATCGTCATTTGTTCAAAGACAGGCTCGATTTGGAATTAAAACATGCCAGCCGTCGGGGCGAAAAACTGGCTGTGTTGTTTATTGACCTCAATGGTTTTAAAAGTGTTAACGACCAATACGGACATAAATTTGGCGATCTTCTATTAGGTCGCGTCGCAGTTAGAATGCGTGATACGGTGAGGGAGTCAGATACGGTTGCCAGAATTGGCGGTGATGAATTTACACTGATCCTGACTGACGTGGCAAACTATCAACAATGCAAAGCGCTGGTGGAGAAAATACTGGCCGCAATATGCAAGCCTTATCTGATTCAGGACATCGTGGTAGACGTTGGCGCCAGTATCGGCGTGGCGTGTTTCCCGGATGATGCACAAGAGGAAGCGGATTTATTGAGCTTGGCGGATAAGGCCATGTATCAGTCCAAGGCATCTGGCGAAAGCCGGATTACTTTCGCCAGTGCATGGAGAAGCCCTGACGATTAGAGTTCTGGTAACACCGTCGCTTTGTGCAAAATAATGGGTTCTACGGGCGCGTCAGCGAACCCCAACAGCGCTTTGTATTCAGTTTCTACCTCACCCATGGCATCAACGACTTCGTACCCTTCAACTACCGCACCGAATACGGTGTAGCCCCAGTTTCTGCCCGGGTCGAGACTGTCGTTGTCGTCCAGATTAAAGAAAAACTGACGCGTTGCCGTATGCGGATCATTTTGTCTCGCCATAGCGACAGAATAGAGTGAGTTTTTCAATCCATTACCCGACTCGTTATAGATTTCCGGGTACGAAGGCTTTTCGTCAAAGTCGACAGTGTAACCGCCACCTTGGACAACAAACCCGGGCACAACACGGTGGAAAATGGTTTCTTCGTAGCTGCGCTTATCGACATAGCGCAAAAAGTTGTTCACCGTAATGGGCGCTTTTCTGCGGTCCAGCTCGATGACAATGTCACCCATGGATGTTTCCAGTTTTACTCTGGGGTAGTAATTGTCAGGTTGAATTTGCGAGCCGTCATCGGCTTTCTTTGCGGCAAATGCAGGTGCAGTTATCAACGCAATACACAGTAGTAATGATCTCAGCATGAGGACTCCTTATCGTTTCGCTGCGCTGTAAATAACAAACTTTCGGTCATTGGCGATGGTGTTTACGCCACCAAATAAGCGCTTTAATTTAGGGTAATAATCTAAATGGCGGTTGGCTACCACGATAAGATGACCGCCTTTATTAAGCAGTTCATAGGCATCGTGGAACATCTGCCAGGCAATATGGTCGGTGATGGCGTTTTGCTGGTGAAACGGGGGATTACAAAACACTTTTGTCACTAACGGTCTGTAAGGGCGATCCAGCAGTGACTCCAGGCAGTTACTGGCAACAAACTCGCACTGCTCCAGTTGATCCGGAAAATTGTCTGCCACGTTGTCTTTGGCTGACTCAACCGCCATCAGTGATTCATCAACAAAGGTTACTTTGCATGCCGGCGCCAGTGACAGGGCATTGAGTCCAAGTACGCCGTTGCCACAACCCAAATCGACAACATGGTCATGGTCTGCGACGGTCATATGTTCCAGTAACAGGCGAGCTCCGATGTCCAGAGACTGCCGGGAAAACACATTAGCGTGGTTACTCACCGAGACTGCCTGACCGGTTGCCAGTTTACAATGCCAGCGGGTCGGATAGGGCGATGAGACAGGCGTATTGAGTTTGTTGGAGTCGGCTTCACAGAAGATCAGTCGGGACTTCTTTTTGGCCAGTGAAGTACGGGTTGGGCCGAGATACTTCTCAAACAGATCTAACACGCCGCGGGTAACGGCTTTAACCTTGGCGGCGGCAACAATATGCGTTTGCGCCGACACTACACTGCGCAGTTGAATAAGCTGGTGTTCCAGAAGAGCAAGGGTTCGGGGGACTTTAATAACAACCAGCGCCGGAGCGGTCGGTAAAGAGGCCAGGCAATCAACCACGTCTACCTGTTTACAATGATTAACCTGCAGGTTTTCTGCCAGAGACAAGCGGGCAATGGTTGAGTCGCTAACCCAGGTCGGAACAGCCGTAGTCGCGTTCTGACCGGCAAAAAACGTAGCCAGTGATCCAAAATCATCGTTCATGATTATCCATGGCTGAGCGTCAGGCACGCATTGCTCGGTTAACAGGTGTTCGATAACCAGTTCATCGGCACTGTCCCAGGCCTGCAGGCTTTTGTGTTGATGCTTGGCCGGGTAACGAATCAACGTTAGCTGCCGGTCAAATAGTGTAAACTCTGTGTTCATGAACGCATTTTATCTTGGTGTTGAATACTGTGCAGTCTGATTTATTTCACACATCCACTCCGGGCCTTCAGGCATTGCCGCTCAAAGACGCCCAGGTGAGTTATCAGCCTGATTGGTTGTCGGAACAAGCCGCGTCGACACTCATCACGCAACTGCAACAAAGCTTGCCCTGGCGGCAGGATACTATCAAATTGTACGGCAAATCGGTATCGATTCCACGCTTGCAGAGCTGGCACGGGGCACCACACTGCGAATACACCTATTCCGGGCTGCGCATGAAGCCTCACCCCATGCCAGAGGCATTAGGCGCATTGCAACAACGGCTTACAGATGAGCTGGGCGCGCCATTTAATTGTGTGCTGGCCAATTGGTATCGCGACGGCCAGGACGGCATGGGGTTGCATGCAGACGATGAACCTGAGCTCGGCGAAGAGCCTGTCATTGCGTCTGTTTCACTGGGCGCGGAACGCAAGTTCAGTTTCAAGCACCTGCCCACCGGTGAGCGCACTGACATTCAACTCGAAAATGGCAGTCTGCTGGTCATGGCGGGTCAGACTCAACGTTTTTACCATCATGGGTTAAGCAAGACGCGCAAAATCATTGATGGTAGAATTAACCTCACATTTCGCTATATTTCACCGGATTTATGCAAGTATACGAGTTTATCGAATCACAACTGAGCGAACACCTTAAGCCCACTTTTCTTGAGATTGTGGACGAAAGTCATCAGCACAATGTGGCGCCTGGTGCGCAAAGTCATTTTAAGGTTACCGTTGTGACTGACGCTTTTATCGGGCAACGCCTGATTGGTCGCCATCGCCAGGTGAACGGCTTGTTGGCTGATGCATTAGCTGGCCCGGTTCACGCGTTAGCCTTGCACACCTATACACCTGAAGAATGGACCGCACGTGGTGAACAGGCGTTTGCATCGCCGGCATGTCGCGGCGGCAGCAAGGCGGGCTAGCAACATCTCACAACAAGTTACGCGAAGCCAATAAATCAAACGCAACGATGGTGACGGGTAACGACAGCAAGGTGGTGACCGCAATAATACTGGCCGCCAGTCGGTGATCACCACCTAAATTTCTTACCATCACGTAACTGGCTGCTGCCGTGGGCGAAATAGCCATGAGCAGTACAATCCCCAACGGCATACCACGTAGTCCGACAACATAGGCCAGTGCGACCAGCACTAACGGGTAAAACACGCACTTACTGAGCGTACTCAGTGAAATATTGAACCAGTCGTCACTAAACGAGCGGAATTGCAACGAGGCACCTGTGCAAAGCAGAGCCAGTGGCAACGTCAACTGGGCGAAGTACTCACCGGTGGTCACAGCAATACCTGGTAGAGACCAGTCAAAGTAGGAAAACGGCAAGGCACAGCAAATGGCAATAATGAGTGGGTTTTTCGCAATACCTGAGAGCTGTTTGGTCAGTGAGCGTTTGCCTTCCTGATAAAAATTCAGCACAAACACACTCAGAATATTAAACAATATGGTGACTAACCCCAGGTAAACCGACGCCGCGGCTAAACCATCGTTGCCATAGGTATTGGCGCAGTAAGCTAAACCAATGATGCCCATGTTGGCTCGAAATCCGCCCTGAGTCACCACACCTCTGGCGTCAGATTCTGACACCATGAAATGGCTTAGCCCCATGAGGACCAGAAAATACCCCAGGGTGCCTGCTAACCCAACGCCTATCAATAACGGGTTGGCAGCATGACTAAAGTCCGCCTGACTAATCGACAAAAACAGTAAGGCGGGCAGAGCAACGGTAAACACCAGTTTTGAGCCCATAGCGACAAAATCGTCGTTTATCAGTTTCACGCGAATAAGAATGTTGCCCATTACGAGCAAAGCGAGCACTGGCCCGATAACGGTAACCGCGAAGTCTATAGTAGAGGACTGCATGAGTAGGTAGGTCGCAGTATGATTGGAATGTTGAATAGTTTACCACCTAAACCTATGAACAATAAGTGTTGTCTACGGTATTTATCAGTGTATAGAACCGAGCGTTTTATCGTAAAAGCCGGTCATTTAACGTAGAACTGAGGCGTGTTTGTATACATTAATTGTATTTTAAGTGATGTTATATAGTTTCAATAATGGCGTAGAGACAATCATGCAAACACGACGACAGCTATTAAAAAATGTAACAACACTTTCATTGGCAGGATTGTCATCATCCGTTTTCGCAGGCAGTACTCAAAGCGAGCGTATCAAACTCGCTGATACGTTGTTAAAAAGCGAGTCAGCGAGTGAAGTAGCAACTAATGAAGCCTATTGGAAGAAAGTGGCAGATTATTATGACAAGGGACGCGAAATCATAAATTTAGAACAAGGCTATTGGGGAAAAATGGCGTTGCCGGTTGAAGCCGAATACATCCGACTGACGAAAAAAGTAAATAAAGACATGTCCTGGTATGCCAGAAAGGATTGGTACGAAGATTTTAAACACGTAAAGCTGACACTTGCCTCTGCACTAGGAGCACAACCAAGCGAGGTAGCGCTAACCCGAAATGCAACCGAGTCATTTGTTAATTTAATCACCCAGTACAAAGGATTACAGCAGCAGGATGCGGTCTTGTGGGCTGACGTAGACTACCCTAGTTTTCAGCGCATGATGAAATGGCTGTCGCAAGAGCATAAAGTACAAGGTGTTGAAATTGCATTGCCTGCTGCCGGTAAAAAGCAGGATTTTATAGACACCTATGCACAGGCTTTTGAACAACACCCAAACCTAAAACTCATGCTGTTAACACATACCAGTAACCAACATGGTCTCACTTTACCGGTAAAAGAAATCGCAGCACTTGCCAAGTCTAAAGGTATTGATGTTATTTGTGATTGCGCCCAATCCTGGGGTCTGGTGAACTTCCAAATGGATGACCTTGGAGTCGATTGGGCGGTGTTTAATTTACATAAGTGGATAGGCTCGCCAATTGGCGTAGGCGCGTTGTATATGAGAACCGGCACGCTGGATCGTGTATCTCCCTTTCCAGGGGAAGCTATGGGTAATGAGTCAGTTCAAAATCGCGTCCATATTGCCACGTCTGATTTTGCGTCGTTTCTTGCGGTACCCGACGCATTGGCTTTTCACTTTACCGTAGGGGCCGAAAATAAAGCCGAGCGTTTGCGTTACTTACGACGTCGCTGGGTAAGTGTAGCGGATAACCTGCCCAACATTGAAGTACTCGGAGCGCAAGATCAGGATTGTGCTTCAGGCATGGGCGGCTTCAGAATTAAAGGTCAAGTTACCAAGGAACAGGTATCAGCACTTCAACAACGTTAGGAAAATGAATTTGGTGTATTTACTGTCGTCCGTAAGGACCTGGCAAGTGGCTGCAATATTCGGGTTACTCCTCAGGTATTTACTACAACGGATGAAATAGACACGTTTGCTAATGCGCTAATTGCTGTAGATAAGTCATTGTAGTTAAGTCGGTGCGAGCGAATACAGGTGGTTAATTTGACGTGTATTCACGTGTGATATTAGCCACCTGCACTTGATAATCCTGATACCAACTGCGCTTACCTTGCTGCTGAGCAGCTTTGTGGAGCGGATCGTTTTTCCAACGCAGTACACTGTCTTCGTCGGGCCAGTAGGATAACGCAATTTCTTTATCGCCTTCACATAGCGCGGTAAATTCGAGGCAGCCGTAGTGGTCTAACGCCAGCTGGCGCAGTTTGCCTGCTTGTTGCAGGTACTCGTCATCTAACTGCTTTACCGTGGCGCGAAAAATGACCACGATCATGAAGGTTCATCCAATACCGTTCGCAAGCCGTTTTGCATAAGTGTTTCACGCCGGTTGTTAATCATAATCCGGGAGATAACCAGGCCAGCGATCAGTGCGACTACAGGTACCCAACTGGCAAATCCTACCGTGAAGTATAACCCGGCACCGATACCGGCAATCCATAACATCGGCACCAGCCAACTGTAAAGTGTATATGCGCGCTGTGCGGCGGGCGTGAAGGCGGCGGCCTGCGCCTGTTCCAGAATCTTAAACTGCTCGTGGCGATCGCGTTGGGCAATTTCGGGGAAATGGTCGATATACTCTTTGATGTCCATAACTTTATTTTGTAAAAACCACACCGGGTCAGTAAATCGAATATCGTTCACAGGGTCAAGTGGGCGGTCAAATATTAACAAACTGTTAAAGGACAAAATGCCCGGATAGTGGTAGGATCCCCGACCGATTTTTAACCACCCCACTGAAGAAACAAACATGTTTGACATAATCTCCAGTAAAGACAGCAACATCAAAAACGATGTGCTTTCAGGGATAACGGTTGCACTGGCATTGGTGCCAGAAGCCGTTGCCTTTGCCTTTGTGGCAGGTGTAGAGCCAATGATTGGCCTGTACGCCGCTTTTATGATGGGTTTGATCACGTCTGCCATTGGTGGCCGTCCCGGTATGATTTCCGGTGCAACCGGAGCCATGGCTGTCGTCATGGTGTCGCTGGTAAGCGAGCATGGCGTACAGTATTTGTTTGCCGCCGTTGTGTTGGCGGGTCTGCTGCAGATACTCTGCGGTGTGTTCCGCCTAGGTAAGTTTATACGTCTGGTGCCGTATCCGGTTATGCTGGGCTTTGTAAACGGCCTGGCCATCGTGATTTTCCTGGCGCAGCTCGGCCAGTTCAAAGTAGCTGACGCACTGGGTGAACAACAGTGGATGCAAGGCACCATGTTGTACTGGATGCTGGGTCTGGTTGCACTCACTATGGCAATCATTTACTTGCTGCCGCGCCTAACCAAAGCCGTTCCTGCCTCACTGGCTGCCATCATTACCATAACGCTACTGGTTCACGGTTTGGATCTTGAAGCGCGTACGGTCATTGATTTTGTGCGTGATATGCTGCCAGCAGACCAGAAAGACAGTGCAACACTGGCTGGAGAACTGCCGTCATTTGCGATTCCGATGGTGCCGTTTACCTGGGAAACCTTCATGATTGTGCTGCCGACAGCAGTAATTTTGTGTTTGGTGGGCCTAATTGAATCCTTGTTAACGCTAACGCTTATCGACGAAATGACCGACACACGCGGTCGCGGTAATAAAGAATGTATCGGTCAGGGTGTAGCGAATACGGTTAATGGCTTCTTTGGCGGCATGGGTGGTTGTGCCATGATTGGTCAGAGTATGATCAACATTAACTCTGGTGGTCGTGGACGCCTGTCAGGTATTACCGCTGCTATCGTATTGCTTGGCTTTATTTTGTTTGCCGCGCCGCTGATTGAAATGATTCCGCTTGCCGCGCTGGTGGGCGTTATGTTCGTCGTGGTGATTGGTACTTTCGAATGGGCCTCGTTCCGCATTATTCGTGGTGTGAACAAAGAAGATGCCTTTGTATTATTCCTGGTAACGGCGGTTACCGTTATTGCTGACCTGGCTATTGCTGTAGTGGTAGGGGTCATCGTGTCTGCACTGGTATTCGCCTGGAAGCACGCGCGCCATATCGAAGTCAAAACACACGTCGACAAAGACGGCTGGAAAGTGTACGAGTTGCAAGGGCCCTTGTTCTTTGGCTCTGTAAGCCATTTCCGTGATTTGTTTGATATTACCAATGACCCGGACGATGTGGTGATTGATTTTCAGTCCAGCCGTATCTGGGATTCATCGGGTATCGACGCGCTGGACGGTCTGGCCGATAAGTACGAAAATGCAGGTAAAAAGCTGCATATCCGTCACGTCAGTCAGGAGTGTTTAGCACTGCTGTCGAAAGCCAATAAGTTCGTAGAGATCAACGTGAATGAAGATCCACGTTACCGGGTAGCCACAGATAAGCTGGGCTAACCCCTAATTTGAACAAGCGTTATTATAAAAACCGAGTCATTTCACACTGACTCGGTTTTTTTGTGCTCTACTGTTAGCTGTCGCTTCGGCTGATAAGTTTAAAACCCTGTGCTTCATAGTCGTTAATACACTTCTGGTATTTATTCTGGAGCTTAATCTCATCAAAAAAACCAAGTGAATAGGCATCGCATTTTACTTTCATTTTTTCGCTATTCTCCAACACGGCAACCAGCTTGAGTTCAGCAAACCCAAATTTGTAAGCCAGTTCAGAAAACTGTGAGTAGAGTAAAAAGATACAGGCAACCAGAAGGAGCGCAGTGATGGTTTTATTCATGGTTTATTCCCTTAAAAGTTGTTCATTGTTAGAAATCATTACTACTTTGTCATTGGAGAATTAGCAATTATTGAACCAGTTTCCAATATCCCCTCATTCGGCGGCTTTCAGGCCAGTGGCTGGTATGCGCCTATTGTTTGTTTTAGTCACAATGTGGTGAATATGCTCACATTGTGAGTAATCGTAGCACCCATACTTTAGCGAAATATAAGTTGTTGATATTCAGATCTCTGTTTCAGCCAGTAGCTTCAGGATTTTCTCTTTTAGTGCATAAAGCGTCGATTTGTTTCCATCGCTGGACATCAATATGATGACAATCTCGTTTTCGAAATCATGGAATTTTAATGTGTGGTGAGATGGGTTCGAACCGTCATGTTGCCAGTAAAGTAATGCGCCTTTTTCATCCTTAAAGAATGAACCAAAGTCGTACAGCGCGCGATGTTGTTGTCCGGATAACACATCACCGTCCAGTTTGGCTTGAAGTGATGAAAATGGCAGTAATAGCTCTGACGTCAGGGCCTGCTCGAATTTCAATAATTCTTCCGGTGTAATGTAAACAGTAACGCCGTTGATATACGTCGGGTAATCACCTGCGGCCTTGTTGGCAGAGACATCTTGCGGGGTCAATTGCTGGTAGGCCTCCGTTATTTTTGCAGGCTCGAATATATGTTGTTGCAAGTAGGCTGAAAATGGCATGTTTGCTATCGCTTCGATTATCAACGCGCGGACCACAACATTTAAATTCGAGTATTGATATCCGCTTCCTGGCGTGAATAACCCCTCACTGCTAGCGATTTGCGAAATGGCGTCGGCGGTTGAAATGCCACTGTGCCATTTGATTTTGGGGAAGCCTGAAGTGTGGTTGAGAACCTGATGAATGGTTACTTTCGACGCCCATTCAGGGAGCCCTTTGACATATTTCGAGACCTTGTCCTCATAAGACAACAGGCCTTGTGCTTCGAGTTGCATCATGCCGACGGTTGTAAATTCTTTGCCAACTGAACCTGGACTAAACAGGTGTTGGCGAGTTAGCGCCATCGTCTTTTCACTATCCGCGTAGCCAAGATAGGCTTCGACAATCAGCTTTTCATTCCGGGTAACTAAAATGGCGCCGTTGAAGCCTGCCTCATCAGCGTAGGTATGAATTTCAGTCAGGTTTAATTGGTTTTTGCTACTGGCAATGACTTGCAGCGACATGCTCAATAACAATAAAAACATAAGGCGTGACTTCATAAATTCCCTTTGACTGTAACTAACAAACCATCTAATTATTCACAGTAACACGTTGCAATATGCGGTTCCAAGTACCTGCTGAATTAACGGATTTCTCCAGGGAACCCGGATTTTGCTGCCCGATTTTGGGATGACGAAATGGGGCAGGGCCCGGCACTATATCATACCGGGTTGATCGCACATTAGCGTTAGGTCTTTGGCTGTTCAGTGTAGCGTTTAAGTGGCAGGTTTATTTGAGATGACAGGTACCAGCGTAATTTCAGAAGCTCACCCGCTTGTGAAATGTGTTCATGGTTAACTGGCCCTCCGGTGCCGAGGTTCACCTGCGCATCCCTGTTTTTGTTTACGTTTAGCACCAAGGCTATTTTGCTGCCTTTTGGAATTAACTTTGATGTGAAGCGCGCATTGACAATAGGCACGCGCGTCAATTGATCAGGCTCCAGTAGCTTTCTGCTCTCATTGCTGTCGGCATGACTGGCGCGACTGCGATAGTTGTTCAAGTGAAACACCCTGCCATCTGGCAAAATATGATAATAGTTAAAGCCGATATCAACATCCCGTTTATTAACGGCAATATCGAAAAAGCCAGTGATCGAACCGGTTAATTCCATATCCTGTTCAAAAACAGGGGTTTCAATATGGATCCCACCCTGCGTGTCCAGTGTGTCCTGAATAATTGGCCAGGGAGCCAGATTGCGCTGCTCCGTTCGGTCTGACATATCTACGATTTGTTCCAGGTAACGACCTGCATGGCGAGAAAGTTGCTGACCCAGTTTGTAGGGTTGTACTTCATTGGGCTCTAGGGGCTGTATAAAAAAGGGGATGTGCTGCTTGTTGAGCAGGTCAATCGAGTCGGCGAAGCGCCACTCGTTGGCTCCCATTAGCTGATAATTCACTGTATTTTGCACCAGTTCTGGTTTTGGTTTGTCCTCCAGTACATGATCGAACCAACGAAAAACAAGATCTTCTGTATCTTTCTTTAACGCAACCGGGTCCAGCGCATAATTGCTGTGATGAGAACGAGGTACATTTTGTGCCGTCCAGTGATTATAAGGGCCGATTAATAGCGCGTGGTTGGCGTTGCTGTTGTATTTGTAGTGTTCGTAGAAGTAATCCAGTGCAGAAATCTGGCCTCCCTCAAAATAGCCGGTAATGGTTAGCACCGGAATGTTTATGCGTTGATAATCGGTTTGGTAGGGCACCATAGCCTGGTAATAGCTGTCGCTTTGGGGATGTGCCAGCCACTTTTGAAGCCACGGACTTGGACGGCCAGCAAGTTTGTCGATATCCACAATAGGACGACCACTGGTGTAGAGTGTGTCGACAATGTCGTTTGTACGTTGCCAGTCACTGTAGACGCTGTCGTCGAGAGTCGAATTACTCGCGGCGTAAATAGGCCACTCGAAATTGCCGGTTAACGCAATATTATTTTCATAGGGGAGTCCGGTAATCAGATTTGCTGCCACATAGGGGGCAATTGCTTTTAATGCCTTGGGCATGTGTTTGGCGGCTGCCCACTGAGTAAATCCATTATAGCTGCCGCCATACATCACTACCTTACCATTGCTCCAGTTTTGCTTTGCAATCCACTTAATCAGTTTCGCTGCGTCCTCGCCTTCGTGCTCCCAGGGGACAACATGGTTTTTACTTGAACGTTTTCCACGGGAATTGGCGACTATGCCAATGTATCCGTGGGCGGCGGCATTCATTGCGGTTTTAATGTGAGCCGATTCGTCAGCGTAAATGGTGTATTGCAAAGCGGTGCTGGCAGGATTGCTCTGGTCCCGGCGACGCACAATGGTTGTAGACAGCGTAAGGTCGCTATCTAAGTTCACAACAGTGTTGGGCTCAATAATGAAGCGCCGGTGTTGCTGTTGTGTGATCACCGCATTGGCAACAGGAATGATGTCTGCAAGCACGTAGTAAAGCTGGCAATTCACGGCGATATTGAGCAACTCATCTTTGCTGAGTGACGATTCTTGTTGTGCTTGTTTGAAGAGGTTAAACACGTAAGTTCTGGCGTTGGATACTGACCAGCCCAGCGCCATGTTCATTTTTACAAATTGCTTGTCATCCAGCTTTGCCAGTTCCGTTTCAATGACGCTGGCAGCGATATGATTAAAGTCTGTGTCCGGCGCATCTTGCAATGCCAATACAGATTGGTGGTAAAACTGATAATGCGCATAAGTATAGGGCGCGTGCTGTTGATCTGCTATTTTGTTGATAGTCTGCACGTCGCTTCGCAGTGACAACAGCGCTATTTTGTTAAACAGACTTTGCTGTGCAATTTCTTCTGGGGTTAAGCCGTTGGCAAATTTGTGCAAGGTTTGTCGAAACTGCGCAGAAGTAAGGATCGCATCTGCATCCCGCACCTCTTGTATGTTCGCATTGGCAATATCGGGGGGCACAGGAAAATCCTGCGTAGTACTTGCATAGGTATTGTGGGTGAAATTTAGTAAGATGATCGCCAGGTAAAAAATCGGGGTGACGCGTTTAAGCGGGTCCATGTTAGCTCCGGTAGTACAAAAAATAAAACACATGACGCATCGTAAAAGACAGCAACAAACAACGTCCTGACCAACACAGGAAAAGTTGTGACTTTTTATGACGGCCTTGTATTTAAAGGGCTGGGGAAGCGTAACAATGGATTATTATGCGGTGGAAAATTAGGGACTTTGTCCTTTGCGAGCAACAACAAACTTTATCGAGCCCACAACATTCGGTTCGCATTGAACCGATGATGAGCGAGCTGCTGGCCTATTTTTGCCATCATCAGGGGGTCGTTGTTAGCAAGGAGCAGCTATTGGACGATGTGTGGCATGGCCGCTATGTTAGTGACAATAGTATTGCCAAACTTGTCACTAAGCTAAGAAAGGCGCTAGGTGATGATGCCAGAAACCCAATGTATATCGTTACGATACCAAAACGTGGCTACCGGTTAGTCGCGCCCGTCGAGCAAATATCAGAACCATCAGAACTAACAGAAGTACAGCAAAGTGGCAGCGCTGCTTCTGAAAGGTCTTTACCGAGCAGCTTTTTAGGCATGGTATTGTTAGTCGCAATCGCAACGGCAGTGGGTGGTTTTTACTGGCTCTATGACGCAGCACCATCCATTGCTACATCAGCCAAAGCGCTCACCGCAGACAGAGGCAGTGAGCACTTTCCAGCCTTTACTTCGGATGGGGAAAGGCTGGCATACATGCATCATGATGGTCATCGTTACCGGTTGTTTGTGAAACTGGTGGCCTCCGAAAGCGTGGTTGAAATTCGTCATGGGAAAGAGGAAGGAGTAGGTCCGGGCAGCTGGAACGATAAGGGCAACAAGCTGGTTTACCTGGTGGCGACGAAAGACAAATGCCAATACTTTACTCGTGAATTTCACGGCTTACACATGTCGGAGCCAGAATTGATTCATACCTGTAAGCCTGGCAGCTATGGTGTGGTGAAGTTTACCCACGACGATAATCTTGTTGTTTTCGCTGAATCTCCCGGTCCCGGAAAACCTTATTCTCTGTATCAACTGGACATAACCACCAGACAAGTTCAGTGGTTACCTCAACCAGAATTACATTTAGGGGGTAACAGTCAGTTCGATCTTCACCCGAAAGAAGACAAACTGCTGATTTCTTCGCCGGATCAGCATCAGTGGGAAGGGTTTTATGAATTAGACCTTAACACCCGCACTTTGACACAGCTCTTTAAATTAAATGCCTATATTTGCTGTGGGATTTGGTCACACGATGGTAAACACGTGGTGTTAATGGGAGAGCATCCGGCCAGAGAGATTGTCCGCTACGACCTCGATGGAAACAACAAAACCCTGATTTATTCAGGCACTCAACAATTGTCGCGACCTGAACGGCACAGCAATGGTGAAGATTATGTTTTCATTGCTTATCAGTACGATCTGAATGTTGAGGAGTACCACCTCGTCGAGGGACAAACTCAGGCAATATTACAAGATACGGTAGACGAGCGGCTTGCCGTATTGTCGCCAGATGAAATACAAGTGGCCTATATCAGCTTAACCACGGGCAGTGAAGAGTTGTGGCTGTACAATCGCCAGTCGGGCCAAAAACAAAAAGTGACCGCGTTTGACGACAGCCGGCACTATCTGGATCTCGCCTGGTCACCTGATCAAACTCGGGTGGCGGGCCTTACACTGAATGCAATCCATATCATTGATGTAGGAACCGGTAACGTAACCGCACTCTCTCTGCCAGAAAAGGAACTGCGTGGTATTTCGTTTAAATCTGCCACAGAGCTTGCATTCAGCATGCAGTTGGGGAAAAACTGGCAAGTGGTGTCGTACGACTTAGTTAGCGATGTTATGACGCGTTTGGATCCGCAATGGCAAAGTGTTCGGTTTGACGCATCGCCAGACAATTGGTTGTGGGTCAATCAGGAGCAACAGTGGTTTTACGGCGAAGACGTGACACCCTTAACGATGCCAGAGCTTCCTCTTACGCCATTTGCGGGTCGGCAATTCGCTATGCAAAAAGCTGGCGACTATTTGGCGTATTTCGATTGGTCGAAACAGCAGTTGGAAGTCTTCAATCTACGTGAGGGTTCTCTCGTGGCCGAATTAGAAAGCCAGATTGGGCATTTCTCCATACGGGGCAGTAATGTTTTAATTAGCCGAAAAGCGTCGAAGGTAAATAACAGCGATATTTATCAGACACAACAGCGTTCTGCATCGTTTTAAGTGAAAAACCAGGGGCGTACTGCAATAGTTATGAGAATGCCGCAAACAAAAAAGCCGAACAATGTGTTCGGCTTTTCAAAGAATTAAGAGGCGGTATTAGCTCTTCTTAGCGGCCAGGAAGTTAATCAAATCCAGGCGATCTTGTTCAGTCATATCACGGGTAAACTGTACTTTGTATTTCCCGTTTACAATAAACGTAGGTACTGAGCGAACCACGTTGCGGTAGTCTTCGATAGCTTTGTTATTTCTTGCTAGCTGTGACTGCAGGCCATAGCTTTTTACCAGACTATCGAACTTCTCACCATCGACACCGTTAATGACGAAGATGTTGCGAAGGTCTTTCATACCGGTAATGGTTGCGCGTTGACGGTGAATGTAGTTGAAAATAGCACCGCTCAGTTGGTCTTCCTGTTTCAGCGCTTTGCCCATCAGCATGGCACTGGTTACGTCGTCTTGCACTTCTTTTGTGGTGTATGGCATAAAGTTAACGTGGACTTTGTCGAATTTAACGCCTTTGTCTAATTCGCCTTTCAGTTTCGCTACAAAAGGTTCTGTGCGATAACAGTGCGGGCACCAGTAAGAGAAAAACTCAACCACCTGAGGCTTTTCGCTCAGTGGCTTGTCCAGTACTTCATAGTGTTCGCCTTCCTGCCATTTCTCGGCAGCACAAGCCTGTAGTGGCACCAGTAATGCCAAGATCATCCAAAACGCAAACTTCTTCATTCCTGTTTACTTCCTTCGTCAAGCTATGGAAAGTGCTGAGATTATCACAAGGGCTCATATTCGCCTAGTCGCTAACGACCAGGCGAATATTGCTGTCGGTTAACCGTTAAAACGAATAGCGTGTGTGCGCCAGAATTCTACGGTTACTGCCCTGGTACCCAACAATATCTTCAAACGATTCATCCAGCGCGTTATCGACGCGTAAGCCCACCTGCCAGTCGCTATCAATTTTGTAGTCAACGTTGACAGTGGTCAGCCAGTAAGGCGCCAGATTCAGCGTTTGTGCCGTAGCCGGCCAGGGTGGATAAAAGGTATCCAAACGTGTACCGGTATACGCAGCCTTAATGTAAGCAGACAAACCCTGAACCGGGAATGAATAAGCCGCCGTGATTGAGCCTGTGTGGTTTGGACGCCGTAGCTCTACGGTTTGCGCTGTGCCATCTCCCTGAGAAGCGTCCAGGTAGCTGTAGTGTGCTGTCAGGCTTACATCGTCTGTACGCCATTGGGCTGAAGCCTCAAAGCCGTCACGTCGAGATTTTTCGCTGGCGTTCTGTGCCGTATACATTCCGCTGTTTGCGTCATACACAAAGCCAAGTATCTCGTCTTCCAGACGGGTGGAGAACACACTCAACTGCAGTGTCACATTTGCAGGGAGAATGATATCGGCTCCTAACTCTACTTCCTGGCTCTGTTCAGGAAGCAGGGCAGGGTTGCCTATGAAGGTAGATGGGTAGTAACCGTACAGTTCGGTAAAGCTCGGTGTTTTTACCGCTTGCCCCACACTAGCAAATACTTTGATATTGCGGGTGACGGCGTAGCGAGCCCCAGCGCGATAGCTCCAGGCGCGGCTGAAACGCTCGTTGTCGTCGTAACGCAGGCTAAACTGGGTATCCAGTTTGTCGGTGCCCAACCCGGTTAACTCGGCAAACACACTGCTGGTGCTGTCTTCACCGCGGTAATTCGGATCGTCCCAGCCTATCGGACCGCTTTGTTCAAACTCTCTGCGCAAAAACTCGCTGCCCACGGCCAGCGTGGTGTCACCAAACGACACGAATTGCGTCCAGGTAAACTGTTTGCGTTCACCTAATGTACCGCCAGCATCTGCACCCGACGTCGTGTTATTGTTCTCGTTGCGATTGTACTGCACACTTACCAGACTGCGGTAAGGCAGGTCGCTGTCCTGATATTGCCAGTTTAGTTGCGTGGTAAACTGCTCACCGTCGGTCACATTGTCGGCGTCGGCCGGCAAGCCGGTAGTTACGTAATCTGTACCGTCATATTCGTTGGTGTAGTCGACATAACGCACTTTTGCGTCCAGGTTGTGTTGTGCAGCAGGCTGCCACTGGATACCGGCGTTCAGCGCTGTATTTTCGTAACCATCGCGTTCATTGCCGGTGCGTGAAACATTGTCTCCTGCGGTGTCGAAAATACTGGCTGACACATTCGCCTGCATGTGTTCGCCGCGGTGACTGGCTGAGGCTGATGCCCGGTAAGTGTCAGCGTTGCCTGCACCGGCAGTCAAACTGACCGTTGAATCGGATTGGTTAGCCGCGCTGGTGGTAATACTCAGTACGCCAGCTACAGCACCACTGCCCCAAAGCGCGCTCTGTGCACCACGGTGTAATTCAATGCGTACGATATTCGCTGCGGTTAAATGGGCAAAATCAAATAAGCTACCCTGACTGATGTCGTTGGCTACCACACCGTCAATTAGCACTAACAGGTGGTTTGTTTCACTGCCGCGCAAACGCAGTTCCGTCAATGAACCCGGACTACCCGACTGGCTGATGCTGATACCTGGCAAACCACGCAATAAATCGGTAACTTGTGTTGCGCCAGACGCTTGTATTTCCTGTTCTGTAAGTACAGTGACTGAAGCAGCCAGTTTGTCGATGGCGATTGGACTGCGAGACCCGGTCACCGTAATGGTTTCTACTGAATTTGATTGCGCTGCGGCGGCTGCTGAAAAACCCGCAGAGCAAGCGATTGCTACCGCGTAAGATAGTGTGCGAATTGTCATAGTGTGCTCTCTGTTAGCACTCCCACCGAGTGCCGAGATAAATACTTCGATGCGTTAATTTCGCATCGCCCTGCACAGGCCGGTCTCCGGGCTTTCAAACACGCTATGGCGTGCGTCCCGCCTTCCCGGCAAAGCCGGTGGCACGTTGGGAACACAATATGAAGATTGTTTGATTACCGTTGCGGGGGCAGCGTAAGACTTTAACTTACTTCCCGATTATCCCAGCGCGTATAAGGCTGGGCACCTGTGTTGGCGGCAATTATAAGTGGATGGAATAAAAAGTAAATCGATTATGCCAGAAAGCCTGTCGTACAAGCTTCTGGCATCAGGCAGACAGATATCAATACTGCGGTGTCAGCGACAACGGCGGTTCGTGCAAGGCGGAAAACTGTTCCTTCAGCGCCAGTACCTGCTGTTCCCAGTATTTTAATTCACCAAACCAGGGGAAGGCTCGGGGAAATGCAGGGTCTTGCCAGCGATCCGACAGCCAGGCCATGTAGTGAATCATACGCATGGCGCGCAGCGGTTCGATTAACACCAGTTCGCGGTTGTCGAAATCACAGAATTCTTCGTATGCGTCGAGCATGGTTTCTAATTGCAGCATTTGCTGAGGGCGATCACCGCTTAACATCATCCATAAATCCTGCACCGCCGGGCCCATTCGGCAATCGTCCATATCGACAAAGGTCGGTCCATCACGCCACAGGATGTTACCCGCATGGCAATCACCATGCAGTCGAATGGCACTGGTTGGATGATACTGCTCTTCTGTAAGCGCAATAACCTGATCAAGAATGGTAAAAAAAGCAGTCTTTAAGCCGTCGGGAAGCAGCTCACTGTTTTCCAGCGTTTGGCGCGGACGGGTTAAATAGCTTTCCGTGGTCAGGGTAGGGCGATGTGCAAAAGCCTTGCTGCCCGCGACCTTATGCATGCGCCCGATAAACCGTCCCATCCATTCCAGATGATCCAGATTGTCCAGCTCAAACTGACGCCCACCGGCAGACGGGAAAAGGGCAAAACGATATTGCTCTGCGTAATGCAGCGACTGACCGTTGTGGATGCAGGGGGCAATAATGGGAATTTCAGCGTCGGCCAGTTCCTGACTGAACTGGTGTTCTTCCAGAATTTGCTCGTCTGTCCAGCGCTGGGGCCGGTAGAATTTCACAACAAAGCGTTGTTGTTCATCGCTAACGAACTGATAAACGCGGTTTTCATAGCTGTTTAACGCCAGCAGGCCCGACTGTGGAAAAATGCCGCACTGTTCAAGTGCGGCAAGTATGGTATCGGGTGACAGCGCAGAAAAAGTAAAGTCACTCACAGAATAATTGGTTACCGATAGAGGAATTTCGTTGGTTCAAGGACCTCTACGATACTGCCATCCTGGTCGGTAGTCGAGACATGGAAGTAGATTTCGGTAACCCGGCCGTCAAGGTTGTACGGATCGGTTGCGATGGATACCGGTAGACTAAACACTTCACCCCCATCCACAGTGACGACCTGTTCGCCAATAAATTCGTACTCTGGCAAGCCTTCGACCTTGATCGTATAGGTATACTCAGTCTGGGATTTGTTGAGTACTTTCAAGGTGTAAACATTTTCAATTAAGCCGTCGTTATTTTCGCGGTACAGGGAGTTGCGGTCGCGAATAATATCAACTTCAAGCGGAATGCGGGTGGCAATGTCGGCGATCAGCAGCCCTACCATCACCAGCAGAACCACAAAGTACCCAATGAGTTTGGGGCGCACGATATGTGTGGTGCCACCATTGAGCTGATGCTCAGAGGTAAAGCTGATCAGGCCCTTGGGGTAGTCCATTTTTTCCATTACGCCGTTACAGGCATCCACACACGCACCGCAGTTTATACACTCATATTGCAGACCGTTGCGAATATCGATGCCGGTCGGGCACACCTGCACACACAAGTTGCAGTCAATACAGTCTCCCAGGCCTTTTTCTGCCAAATCAGTGTGCGCCAGTTTACGAGGGCGCGGGCCGCGCTTCTCGCCCCGGGTAGGATCATAGGAAACCGTAAAGGTATCTTTGTCGAACATAGCAGACTGGAAGCGGGCGTAAGGGCACATGTGCGTGCACATGATTTCGCGCATCCAGCCGGCATTGCCGTAAGTACAAACGGTAAAAAACAGTATAGAAAACGTTGCCCAGAAGCTCGCGTTAAACGTAAAGAAGTCAATGAAAAGCGGGCCGATAGGGGTAAAGTAGCCAACAAACGTTAAGGCCGTTAACAGGGCTACCAGGACCCAGGCAGTATGTTTAGCCGTTTTGCGCAGAAACTTGTCAGCATCCATGGGGCGTTCGTCAAGTTTGATACGCTTGTTGCGATTGCCCTCAAATTTTTCTTCAAACCACACGTAAATATAAGTCCAAGTGGTTTGCGGACACATAAAGCCACACCAAACACGACCGGCAAAGGTGGTAACGAAGAACAGGGCAAAGGCAGAGACAATAAAGATGTAAGCCAGCAATGTCAGGTCTTGAGGCCACAGTGTTAGCGAGAAGATCGTAAAGCGTTGGTCAATAATATCCAGCAGTATTGCCTGATGACCGTCGTATTGAATCCACGGAAAAACCGCAAATATGGCAATAAAGAAGAAACCAAATAAACGCCTGAAGTTCTCAAGAGGTCCTTGAACCGCTCGTACGTAAATACGGCTGCGAGGCGTGTATTTCTTTGCCTCTTTACTCCCCTCGGGTTTGTGAACTTTTACCGGAGTAACGTTTTTCACCGGAATTTCATCGTTCATTTGACTACCTTTTTTAAAACAGAAATCGAAGAATGCGGCAGCAGTATACCAACAACATATTAATTTTAATTAATATAGATCAAGTCTACTGTGTTCAGATTAGCTTGCGAAGCAGACTGGTAAGTCAGAGGCTTGCTGTTGGTCATGACTTAAGTGTAGACCAAGCGCATCGTTCCCTCTATGCCACAATGGTATCAATAGCGCAGTGCTTGTGGCCAGCTTATGCGCTGTGTCGCTGAAATTATAAGGTGCTCTGACCGTGAACGATTTACCGGTTATTGAAGAAAACTATAACTAGGTATAAATCAAACAACGTATTCAGGTGAGAGAATGTAATAGAGTCAATACCGTTGACCTGGCTATATGTTTTGAGGCGCGCATCAGCGCGCTGATTTTTCCAGGTAACCTGATGCTTATAACTGGAGACCAATACTCACATGTTTCGTTCATTTGCCATCGCTTTAGAAGTCGCGGTGTTGGTGGTGATTTTACAGCTGCCATTTGTTCAGTATTTGCTGTCAGATGTGCAGGAGACTGTAAGTGAATGGATGACCGAAATTGCCCAACGAGAAGAACGCGAACAACTCGCGGATATTTCTGCCAACCTGCAAGGTCAAATCGACGCTATGCGTCCTTATCAACAAGAGTATGTTGCAACCATTCTGTCGTCACGCCTGCAACTCATAAAGTTTTATGACAATTATTGTGTGAATGATGATCGTAACCCTTACGTGTACGGCGCGACTCTGCATTTATTCTGTCAGGAAATAAAACAGTCGCCATTGTATTATCAGGGCAGTGGGGAAGAGCGTTTGACAGCGTCGAAATAACCCAATAGAGCAATATGCTACTCGTTCATGTTCTGTTAAGGATAAATAGTTGACACTGGAAGCCGAAAACATACACTTTGGTAGTAGAGTTCGAGGTGCTTGTTGAGAAGTCTGATTTTCAGAACGGGAGAGCGATCATGCGTAAACTGGCTACAACTTTATTATTGTCTGCAACCGCAGCGTGTTCTCTGGCCGCTGTGGCTGGTACTGAAGCTGACGGCAACGACGCCCAAACCAGTAATGTAGAAATAACCTGGGAAGATCCCAAGTCATACACAGACGTACGCCCAAGTAATGAATCCCGGGTACGGTTTCGCAACCGTGTAATGCGGGAACTCGGCGAATATTTTGAAGAGCTGGCTGAGTCATTGCCAGAAGGGCAGCAACTGTCGATAAATGTGACCAATGTGGATTTGGCCGGGCATGTTTGGCCAACGTTTGGCGGTGGGGCAGTGGATATCCGCATAATCAGAGACCTGGATATTCCCAGAATGACATTTAGTTACTCACTTACTGAAAACGATGAAGTGATTAAAACGGCGGATGTGTCATTAAAAGACATGGCTTTTATGAATCGTGCAACGAACATCCGCCATAACGATGCATTGCGTTATGAAAAAGTCATGCTAAAGCGCTGGTTTGACAAAGAATTTGCTGACTCATTAGTCAAATCCTGATTTTAGATTCTGTATTGTGGCGCCGTTCTGGCGCCACGCTTATAACCATTTCTATTGGTCTTACCACATTTCTACAAAAAATATTCTTAACCATTGATTTCGGATGGTGTCAGCTTTTTTTACGTTTTCTCCCCAAATTAGCCTGACTGATAACTGTTTATTTCTTATACATGCCCGTTTTTTGCCGCTCAAAAAACGTTCGGTTTTTCGTCATTAATGTGTCAGCTATTTTTACACTTTTTTCTTGTTTTTGACCAGACCGTCTGGTCCGTTTACAAATACTAATAATTGATAGATAAGGGAAAATCTCTTAACTTGTACCATTAGTACAGGTGTCACAATGTTGTCACTTGCTGCTGATAATTTTACAGGCCCGAAACACACACACCTAACGATAAGAATTAGGATAACTGGCTTCCAAGGAACAACAATGAAAATAAAGTATCCCGCTCTCATCAGCGCGATGTGGGCGTCACAGGTTTTCGCAACCGATATCTTCATCAATGAACTTCATTACGACAATTCAGGTGGCGACGTTGGCGAGTTCGTCGAAGTCGTAGCGCCTGCTGGTACCGACTTAACCGGCTACAAAGTGCTCTTTTATAATGGTAGCAATGGTACGCAATACAACAGCCGTGAACTGGTTGGTTTGGTTGCTGATATGGGCAACGGTTTTGGTACCTATGCAATCGACGTGTCTGGTATTCAGAACGGCGCCCCGGATGGTGTTGCGCTGGTCGATGCCAGCAGTAATGTTATTCAGTTCTTAAGTTACGAAGGTAGCTTTACCGCAACGGCAGGTGTTTTATCCGGACTTACCAGTGTGGACATTGGTGTTAGCCAGTCCAGCAGCACGCCGGCAGGTGCGTCGCTGCAGTTAACCGGAACCGGCGCCCAATACAGCGATTTTACCTGGCAGGCATTTACCACGGCTACAAAAGATGCTGTTAACGAAGGTCAAACTTTTACGGGTAATGAAGTTGTCTTTTTTAATGAAATTCATTACGACAACGCAGGCGGCGATGTCGGTGAGTTCATCGAAATCGCCGGGACTGCAGGTTTAGACCTGACCGGGATGACCATTGAATTATATAACGGCAGCAACGGCACAGTTTATAACACCATCGTGTTGTCGGGTGCACTGCCAGACAACGGCAATGGGTTCGGCACTATTGCTTACTACCCGAGCTCTATTCAAAACGGGGCGCCAGACGGCATGGCTCTGGTGTCAGCAACTGGCGAAGTTATTCAGTTCCTGAGTTACGAAGGGGTAGTGAGTGCAGCTGCGGGTGCCGCCGTGGGTACAGACAGTACTGATATTGGTATCGCGGAAACCTCTTCAACAGCGATTGGTCAGTCTTTGCAATTGAGTGGTACTGGTACACGTTACAGCGACTTTACCTGGATCGCCGGTGGTGAAACGCCAGACAACACCAATGCTTCGCAAACTTTCGATGGTGTAGGCGGCGGAACACCAGAAGAACCGGAAGAGCCAGAAGAACCAACTCCGGGCACGGGTGATGTGGCTAAACTATTCATTAACGAGCTGCATTACGATAATGCCAGTTCGGATGTGGGTGAGTTTGTTGAGATCGCGGGTCCTGCGGGCACTGACCTGACCGGTGTTAGCATTGAGTTATACAATGGTAACGGTGGCGGTGTTTATAAAACTGTTGCGCTGTCTGGCACAATCCCGGAGCAAGCTGGTGGTTTTGGAACTGTTGCCGAGTATATTTCCGGTATTCAAAACGGTGCACCTGATGGCGTCGCACTGAGTTACAACGGCGAGTTAATCGATTTCATTAGCTATGAAGGCGAACTGACCGCGACAGGCGGAAGCGCGTCTGGTGTGACTGCTACCGATATTGGTGTTGCAGAAACGGGCTCAACACTGTCCACCGAGTCTGTTCAGTTAACTGGCACCGGCAGTGAAGTCTGTCACTTCTCATGGAGTGGTCCGGCAACGTCTTCACCAGGAGAAATTAACGCGGGTCAAACCTTTGATGCGTCAGTTGGTGCGACTTGTGGTGGCAACGACGGTGGTGACGGCGGTACTGGCGGTGAAGTTACGTTGGTTAAAATCAGTGAAGTGCAGGGCAGTGGTTCGTCAAGTCCTCTGATCAACGCCCAAGTCGCTATTGAGGCCATTGTTGTGGCAGACCATCAAAGTGGCAGCGGCACAGATGGCGATTTACGCGGCTTCTTCGTTCAGGAAGAAGATGCGGATGCCGATGCAGATTCATCAACGTCGGAAGGCTTGTTCGTATTTGACGGTAGCTCTCCAGCAGTTGACGTGGCTGTGGGCGATAAAGTTTATCTGGTAGGAACCGTTGACGAGTACTTCGGCGACACCCAGCTGGATGTGCAGTCTGGTTCTGTGCAGGTTGTGTCCTCGGGCAATACATTGCCTTCGCCAGCTATCGTAACCTTGCCACTGGCGACGACTACTAACTCTGGTGGTGAAGCCATTGCAGACCTGGAAGCTTACGAAGGTATGCAGGTTATGTTCGCGCAAACCCTTGCCGTTACCGAGCTTTACAATCTGGACCGCTTCGGTGAAATCCTGCTGAGCAGCGAAGGCCGTCAGGTGCAATACACTGAAATCATGACCCCATCGGTTGAAGGCTATGCCGCTTACGTTGCGTCCGCTGCAGCGAATCGTTTGATGCTGGACGATGGCTTTAGTATTCAGAATCCATCGCCCATCCGCTTCCCGGCGCCTGGCTTGTCAACAGCCAATACCGTGCGAATGAGTGATGAAGTTACCAATCTGACCGGTGTTATCAGCTATCGTCGTGGTAGCGGCGGTTCAGGTGATGAAATGTACCGTCTGATGCCGACTGTTGAGCCAGTGTTTACGCGTCCAGAGTCTCGCAAAGATCGTCCGGATGTGGGTGGTTCGATTCAGGTGGCGAGCTTTAACCTGCTGAACTTCTTCAACACCTTCGGAAACAACTGCTACCTGGGTGGCGGTACGGGTGACTGTCGCGGCGCTGACAACACCGAAGAGTACGATCGTCAATTACAGAAAACAGTCACTGCAATTACGGCGTTGGATGCTGACGTACTGGGCGTGATTGAAATTGAGAATGACATTGTTGAAGGTCAGAACAGCGCAATGGCGTCGCTGGTTAACGCATTGAATCAAGCGGGCTCCGCCTGTAGTGATTACCAGTATGTTGACCCGCAGCAGCGCGTTGGTACTGATGCGATTGCAGTCGGCTTCCTTTACTGTGCTGACACGGTAGAAGTCACTGCTGGCAGCAGCATTGCAATCCTTGACGACAGTCAACTGGCTGGTTTGGGATTAAGTGATTACGCGCCTGTATTTGACGGTTCATCAACCAGCCGCCCAAGCTTGACCGTGAGCTTCACGGAGAAAGCGACGTCGGAAGTGTTCACTGTGTCAGTTAACCACTTTAAATCTAAAGGCGGTTCTGGTTCAGGTGGTAACGCCGATGCGAATGATGGTGCGGGTAACTGGAATGAGCGTCGTACTCAGGCTGCTGAAGCACTTCACAAGTGGTTAGCCACGTATCCAACAGGTGTAAGCGATGATGACATCCTGATCATCGGTGACCTGAATGCCTACAGCATGGAAGATCCGATTGTTGAGTTAACGTCTAACGGTTATACCAATGTAACGGGTGGTGAAGCTCATTATTCTTATGTGTTCGACGGTTTCGCAGGAAATCTGGACCATGGTCTGGCGTCAGCCTCACTCATGGAGCAAATCACCGGTGCAACCTCGTGGAATATCAACTCAGACGAAGCCGACGCGTTGGATTACAACACTGACTTCGGCCGTCCGACAGATATCTTCGACGGAACCACACCCTACCGTACGTCTGACCACGATCCGCTGCTTATCGGTCTGTCGTTGTCTTCGGTACTGAAGGGCGATTTGGATGGCGATGGTGACATTGACCGCATGGACTTTATTCTGATCATGCGTGCCATTCTGACCAGAAAGCCGTTCGATGCTGCGAATGACATAAACGGCGACGGTGTTGTGAATATTGTTGACGGGTTACTACTGCGTCGCAGCTGTACACGTGCTCGTTGTGCAGTGAGATAACTAACACTGATTAATACGCAACAAAAAGCCGCTCATTGTAAAATGAGCGGCTTTTTTATTTCTGCTTCGATATGCGCCGTTGGTGCTAACGATGACTAGTCAGCACATCGGCAGATTTATAAATAGTCGAATTCACTTCCGCTGATATCCAGCAAGTTCGAAGCGCCGGAAAACAGCGCGGCTTTGTGCCCCTGCATACGCGGTAACAAGCGCTCGATATAAAACTTGCAGGTTTTCTGTTTACCTTCTGAAATGTTGGGGTTATCACAGCGGCTGGCTGCATCTGCCATGGAATACCACAGTACGCCAAGCAAGGCATAACCCGTGTAATGCAGATAGTCACACGCGCCGCTGGCGGCATTAACTGCATCAAAGTCCTTAACGGCCTGCGACGTGATATACCAATCATTCAGCAATTGTTCGGCTGCTTGTTTGGTCAGCGGTTGTTCAATATCGTGCACCAGGGTATCGAGAGCGCGATAGGTGGTGTCCAGCATACCTTGCTTGTCACGGGTCAGTTTTCTACCAATTAAATCCAGTGCCTGAATACCATTGGTTCCCTCGTACAGCATGGCAATGCGCACATCACGCATAAGTTGCTCCATGCCCCACTCACGAATGTAGCCATGGCCGCCAAATACCTGAATCCCCAGACTAGTAGACTCTAGTCCTGTGTCAGTCATGAACGCCTTACACACCGGGGTTAAGAACTGTAGTATGGCTTCTGCCTCGTCGCGACGCTCATCGTCTGCGAGGTGTGCAATATCCATGTATTTCGCATATAGCATAGCCAGAGCGCGGCAGCCCTCTGCAAAGGCTTTTTGTGTTAGCAGCATACGCGCAACATCAGGTTGATGAATGATTGCATCGGCTTTGTCGTCTGGTTGCTGGACACCCTGAGGGGCTCGCGATTGAAGGCGTTCCCGTGCATAGGTCAACGCGCCCTGAAAGGCAGCTTCTGTGGCGCCCAGGCCTTCCAGTCCAACCTGAAAACGCGCATCGTTCATCATGGTAAACATACATGCGAGCCCCTGATTAGCTTCGCCAATCAGCCAGCCGGTAGCACCGTCAAAGTTCATAACGCAGGTGGGACTGGCCTTGATACCCATCTTTTTTTCTATAGCACTGGGGCCCAGTGCGTTGGGTTTGTCAGGGGTACCGTTAGCGTCGAGTAAAAATTTAGGCACCAGAAACAAACTGATCCCTTTAACGCCCGGTGGGGCATCCGGAAGTCTGGCCAAGACCATATGAATAATATTATCGGTCCAGTCATGGTCTCCGGCCGTGATAAAGATTTTGCTTCCGGTAATGGTAAAGCTGCCGTCATCATTGGGTTCGGCTTTGGTAGACAGTAAGCTTAAGTCTGTGCCTGCGTGCGGTTCCGTCAGGTTCATGGTACCTGTCCATTCACCGGTTACCAGCTTCTCGAGGTAGGTTGCTTTTAGTGATTCACTGGCGTGTTTGCTAATCGCCAGCACGGCACTTTCGGTTAACATAGTCGTCAGGCGCCAACTCAGGTTGGCGGAATTCAACATTTCGTGAACCGGCACTGCCATCGAGTAGGGTAAGCCTTGTCCACCGTAATTAACGTCGCCTAACATGGCGTTCCAGCCATTCTCGACGTAGCTGTGATACGCCGCTGCAAAGCCCTCTGGTGTAGTTACTTTACCGTCAGCCAGACGACAACCTTGTTCATCGCCTTCCCGGTTTAACGGGGCCACGACATCGGCAGCAAATTTACCGCCTTGTTCCACAACTTCCATCGCGAGGTCTGCATCAAAGTCTTCTAACCCCAGAGCCGCATAGTGTTCATTTATCGTTAACCAGTCGCGCAGTAAAAAACCAAAGTCTGCGAGTGGTGGAATGTAGCCAGGCATAGCCTTCTCCTAATGTGAACCGATTTAACCCCTGATGTAGCGATAACAATGTGCGAAAGCACGCAGCATTGTGATCCCGTTCGATCAAGCGTGATGTAGGTAAATATAAACAGGTGTTTTAATTGTAGAAGTGCTACCAGAAAAATGTACAGCCGGATCACAAATAATCACCGGTTAAGTGTCAAAAGTTTGCGCCAGAGCAAAGTTACTATGGCGGCGTTATTGAGCTTACTTGGCTTGTTTGCCCGCTTTTACATAGGCATCGCGCAAGGGGATAAGGTCATCGGCAAAACGAAGGGCGTTCTTGTTCAGTAGAAAAGGGTCGGTCTTTTCAAGCTGAATGACTTCCAGAGCGGCCCAGTCCGGTGCGTCGAATGTGGCTGGCAGGCGGGCAAGTGATTCGTCTGCGATACAGTTAAAGATGGGCATACCAGATGCCGTTGTTGCGAGTTGTTCGCCAACTTCAACATTGAACCCGGTTTCTTCCCAGGCTTCACGGTGCGCTGTGCACTGAAGTGACTCACCTTCGTTGCGACCGCCTGCCGGAAAGTCCAGCTTTCCGGTTAAACGATGACGAATGAGCAAGACGTAACCTTCAGTCCTTACAAGACACGCAGCACCTGTCGCTGTCGAATCGATGGTGAGCGATTCCGCCGCCGTTCGGCAAAATGGTGCGGAAGGCGAGGAGGGCGTGCAGCCGAAAAGCGTTAAAACTACGAAAAACGCTGTTAAAAGCGATCCGCGATTCTGATGTTTCGGTAGAATTAGTAAGTGATTTTGCATGTTTTTAACAACAGGTGCCCATGGCTACGTGCCAGCGAGGGTGCAGTATAACAGGGTTTATTATGGCAATGGGTAAAAAGCTGTCACCGTTACTCTTCGGTGTTGTCTTGATGATAGGTTTATTAGCGTTTTTAAACTGGCCTGAAGACAACGTTGCGCAAGCGGTTGCACAGCGCGCCACACCTGTGAAAGTTTTCACTGTCGAGCACCGTTTGTTTCCCGTTACTATAGACGCATTGGGCACCGCTAACGCCAACGAGTCTGTAACTCTCACTGCGCAGGTCACCGATACCGTCACTCAGGTAAAGTTTGACGATGGTGATACCGTCGAGCAGGGGCAATTACTGGTTCAGCTTAATGATACTGAAGAAGTGGCGCGTGTAGCCCAGTTACAGGTCAGTCTGGACGAAGCAAAGCGCCAGCTAACCCGGATTAAAAATCTGGCCAAGACCAGCGCCGCGTCACAGCAACTGCTGGATGAGCAACAAGCATTAGTTAAATCGCTGGAAGCGCAAATTGCTGTAGCCAATGCGCAATTGGCCGACCTGCAAATTCGTGCGCCATTCAGCGGAAAGCTGGGCATTCGTCGGGTCAGTGTCGGTTCTTTGGTTCGTCCCGCCGATGAAATCACCACGCTGGACGATATCAGCATTATTAAAGTTGACTTCAACGTCGCTGAAAATCATTTAGCCAGTATGGCGGTAGGTCAAAAAGTGACTGCGACGTCGGTGGCGTATCCTGGTCGTGAGTTTATGGGCGAAATCACGGCGATTGATTCTCGTATCGACCCGGTAACGCGGTCGATTCTGGCGCGGGCAATGATCAACAATGCCAGTGCAGATTTACGTCCGGGGATGTTAATGAGCGTCACCATTGAAAAGCAGGTACTTGACACGCTGGTGGTACCTGAAGAAGCCCTGGTGCCGAATGGTGATAAACAATTTGTGTACGTGGTCGGCGAAGACAACCTTGTGGCTGAACGTGAAATCCTGATTGGCGAGCGCCGCCCGGGCTGGGTTCAGGTAGTGAGCGGACTTGCATCAGGTGAACACATCATCACAGAAGGCACACTACGGGTTCGCGATGGCTCGTTAGTGAAGGTGTTAAATCAACCAACGCAGGAGAGCTGATTGATGTGGCTGTCTGACGTTTCGGTAAAACGCCCGGTTTTTGCCTCGGTAGTTAATCTGCTTCTCATTATTTTCGGCATTGTGTCTTTTTCGATGCTGTCTTTGCGTGAATACCCCGATATCGATCCGCCGATTGTAAGTATTAGTACCAACTATCCGGGCGCATCTGCGAATATTGTCGAAACCCGCATTACGCAGTTGCTGGAAGATCGCATTAGCGGTATCGAGGGAATTAAAAATATTACGTCGACCAGCCGGAACGGACGTTCCGACATTACCATCGAGTTTGAATTATCCCGTGACATCGACGCTGCATCTAACGATGTACGTGAACGCGTCAGTCGTGCACTCAACAACCTGCCTGATCAGGCTGATCCTCCCGAGGTGTCCAAGTCAAACTCCGACGAACAACCAGTAATGTGGTTTAACCTTCGCAGTACCAATTTAAATACCATGGAGTTAACTGATTACGCTGAGCGTTATCTGGTCGACAGACTGTCCATCGTAAACGGGGTCGCCCGAGTGCGCATTGGTGGCGGACGTACCTACGCCATGAAAGTATGGTTAGACAGAACATCCATGGCGGCTCGCGGGGTTACGGTAGCAGACGTCGAGTCGGTGATCCGTTCTGAAAACGTGGAGCTACCAGCCGGACAGGTAGAGTCGTTTAACCGGGACTTTGAGGTACGTGTTGCCAGAAGTTTCTTAACACCGGATGATTTTGCAGCGTTAACGGTAGCCATTGGCGACGATGGATACCTTGTACGATTGGGGGATGTGGCTAAAGTCGAACTAGCAGCGGTAGACGATGAAACCGAGTTCCGTGGTGACGGCGTAAATATGATTGGCCTGGGGATTATCAAGCAATCCAAGGCCAATACGCTGGATGTTGCTCGTGCGGCCAGAGAGCAAATCGCCCGAATCGAACAGTCATTGCCAGACAACATTTTTATTGTGCCGAGCTATGACTCGTCGGTGTTTATCGAACAATCAATCTCAGAAGTATACAACACCCTGGGTATCGCCATGTTGCTGGTCATTGTGGTGATTTACTTATTCCTGGGCAATGTAAGTGCTACGTTGATTCCGGCAGTGACCGTGCCGGTGTCGTTAATAGCTGCGTTCATTGTAATGCTGGCGCTTGGGTTTTCCATCAACTTACTGACCTTGTTAGCCATGGTTTTAGCCATTGGCCTGGTGGTGGATGATGCTATTGTGGTATTGGAGAATATTCACCGCCGCATTGAAATGGGCGAAGCGCCGTTACTGGCTGCTTACCGAGGAACCCGGGAAGTGGGTTTTGCGGTTATCGCGACTACGCTGGTACTGATATCGGTATTTGTACCGCTGGTATTTCTGGATGGCAATGTGGGGCGTTTGTTCACTGAATTTGCCCTCGCTATTGCCGCTGCCGTGGCATTCTCAAGTGTGACGGCATTGACCCTGTCGCCAATGCTCGGCTCAATACTGTTGAAGAAGAGTGAGCGTTCCGGATTTGGCAACTGGCTGGATAGTCGCTTTAAGAAACTGGAGTCGGGCTATCATGGGAGCTTAGGGAAAACCATTCATCAGCCGGTTATGATGGTGCTGTTGCTGGCTTTTGCGGTTGTGGCTATTTACCAGCTTAGCGAACGTATACCCAATGAATTTACCCCGAAAGAGGACCGCAGTAATTTCTTTATCATCATGCAGTCTCAGGAAGGCGCCAGTTTTGAAAGTAATTCGCGCAGCCTGAAACAGATTGAAGATATTGTCATGGAATATCGTGAAGCCGGTGAGTTGGACCGGGTATTGGTGCGTGCTCCGGGTTGGGGGGGGCGTGCCGGCATTGTCATTGTAGGTGTAGTCCCTTGGGATCAGCGAGATCGCAGTTCATTTGAGATCATGGATGAGATCAGCGAACGCCTTAACGTAATTCCCGATGTACGCGCTTTTGCTATTATGCGCTCCGGACTAGGGGGTGGTGGATTTAACCGCCCAGTACAGTTCGTGCTACAAGGCGACACCTACGAAAACCTCGCGGAATGGCGGGATATCCTGATCGAGAAAGCCTCAGAAAACCCTAAACTATTGCGATTAGATTCTGATTATAAATCCACATCACCGCAGTTACTTATTGAGATCGATCGCGACCGTGCCGCCGACTTAGGCGTGTCTATTAGTGATGTAGGCAGAACGCTTGAAACAATGTTGGGACAGCGCAGGGTATCGACTTTTCTTGACCGTGGTGAAGAATACGATGTGATCCTTGAAGGTGAAGAGTCAGCTTTCCGCAGTCCGAACAGCATCGAAAACCTCTATGTGCGCTCGGGGTATACCGGCCAGTTGATCCCGCTGGACAACTTATTGAGTTTTACTGAGTCAGCCACGTCAGCGCAGTTAAATCGTTACAACCGCATGCGCTCGGTGACGATTTCAGCAAACCTGGCAAACGACTATTCCTTGGGCGAAGCGTTGGATTACCTCAATAACATTGTAGAGACCGAATTACCGGATTCAGTGTCGGTTGACTACAAAGGCGAGTCTCAGCTTTATCAGGAGTCAGGGAACTCGTTTATCTTCGTGTTCTTGCTGGCTTTGTCTATTACGTATCTCATTCTGGCCGCTCAGTTTGAGAGCTGGGTACATCCGCTGGTGATCATGATGACCGTGCCGCTGGCACTGCTCGGTGCGTTTATTGGTATTTTCTTTGCCGACATGACACTGAATATTTACAGCCAGATTGGCCTTGTCATGCTTATTGGGCTGGCAGCCAAAAACGGCATACTCATCGTCGAATTTGCCAATCAGCTTCGCGACGCGGGGGAGGAGTTCGAATCAGCGCTGCGTAAAGCATCGGCATTGCGTCTTCGCCCGATTGTGATGACCGGCTTTACAACCGTGTTCAGCAGTATTCCTCTGGTACTGGCCTCCGGGCCGGGAGCCGAAAGCCGTATGGCGATAGGCATGGTGATTTTTGCCGGTGTATTAGTGTCAGCATTTCTGACTTTGTACATCGTTCCCACAGCTTACTACTGGATGGCTCGCCATACTGGTTCGCCGCTGAAGCGTACGCACGAACTCGAAAAACTGGATGCTGAAACGCCTTATGTGAAGGGGGAGTAATCATCAAAGTCGTGTTGCGTAAGCTCATAAGCAACACGACTTTTTGAGTTTAAACTAACCAGTCTGGTAGCAGCGAACACACCACAACCAGTAAGGTACACCAGACAAATAACGTGGTGGCCAGCGTAGGCGTAATACCCGAGAAGGCGCGTTGTGGTTTTGGTTTGTTGCTGCTTGGAATAAGCCTGTTTGCAAGGTGTGCAGACAGTATTGCAACGACAAAGCCAATAAAGTTCCACCAGAACCAGAACAGCGGATTGTCGCTGAGCCACAGAAATGTGTTACTGAAAACGCCTAACAGTAAACCTATGTTGGCTGCTTTCGCAGTAATGCGTTTACTGTGGATACCCAACAAAAACGTGGCCAGTACCGGACCATAAAACACTGAGCCGATTTTATTGATCGCTTCAATGATGGTTGGGGCTATATCGCCGGCAAAAAACGACAAAATCAGTGTGATAAGTCCCCAACCCACACCAGCCCGCTTGGCAAAGCGCATGTATTGCTCGTCACTCAGTTCGTGGCCTTTCACCCGGCAAATATCTTCGGTTGTTACTGCAGCCAGGCTGTTAATCGCAGAGCTCAGTGACGACATGGCCGCCGCCATAATGGCGACGACCAATAATCCTATTAAGCCACTCGGCAGATAATTAACAATGAACACAGGCATCATCCAGTCGGGTTTATTGTCAGGAATTTGCGCTTGCAGTTCCGGTGTTTGCATAACCAGGGTGCCTATAACCAGACCTGCGCAACAATAGATTAAGGTAATGGGAAATCGACTCAGCGCGACGGTGTACATAACCTTGCGTAAATCACTGACATTATGGGCAGACAGGGAACGCTGGGCTTCCGATTGGTCGCAGCCATAATAGGACGCATACAGCACAACGCCGCCAAACAGCATCGGTAGTAAACCAAAATCATTGCCTTGCAAGCCAAGGGATTCAAGGTTAATCGCGTTTAGCCTGTTTGTATCCAGTGCCGCTAATGTCGCGTCGATACCGCCCATTGCGCTAAGTGCAACTACCAGGCATATAATTGCGCCAGCCAGAATAAGCACCATTTGCACCGCGTCGCCAAACACAACGGCTTTCATGCCGCCAACGGCAGAGTAAATCAGGGTAATCACACCGATCAGCACAATGCTTTGCCACTGCGCCATGCCCATGGTGCCTTGCAGGATCAATGAAATCGCATAAATCATGATTGCGGTGGCAAAAGAGCGGCTTAATTGAAACACAAAACTAATAAGCAGCCGTGTTGAGCGTTCGAAACGGCGCTCTAGAAAATCATAGACACTGACAACACCACTTTGATGCAGGGTAGGTAATAAGCGCCACATCATGAGTAATACTGCCAATGGCAGAGCAAGTTCATACGACAGCCAAATTAAGCCGCCGCCTTCCCTGAGTCCTACGAAAGCCGGAGCAGAAATGAAACTGATTGCCGACAGTTGAGTGGCCATAACAGACAGCGCCAGGGCTGGCCAGGGAATGGTTCTGCCCCCTAAAAAATAGTCTTTGCTGGTCGGTTGATTGCGAAAACTGACGCCCATGGCAAGCAAGCCAATGAGGTACAGCGCAATAATGCTGTAGTCTATCCAAGTCACGATGCGTTTCCTTCCTTTCTGACCAGTATGCTTATTTGCTCATTAAATTACCAGTCGCGTATTGGTCGAGCTAGCTGGTGGTTTGGTCTGAGGACTACTTGCCTGAATTCTGCTCACCTGATTAGATGGGGTTTATACACTAATCCGGGAAATTAATTATGGGTAGACTGGTCTGTCTGGTGGTTTTCATGTCTTTTTTTGTGTCGGCGTGCAGCAACAGTGACTGGCGCACGGCTAGCCGCGAACCGGCTGGTATTGCACCGTCCCCGGAACAAACTACCGAAGCTGTCATTGAAGTGTATGCCGCCGATGCATTTAGCTGGCGGGGTTGGTTCGCTGTTCATACCTGGATTGCCGTGAAGGCGGAAAAAGCCGAAGAATACACCGTCTATGAAGTCGTTGGTTGGCGTGTCAGGCAAGGGCATCCTGCCTTGCGTACATACACTACTAAAACACCGGACCGCTACTGGTATGGCTCCCGTCCGGAGAAGGTACTGTCTATACAGGGAGAGAAAGCGTCAGTGTTAATTCCGAAGGTGAACGAGGCTGTGGCAAATTATCCCTGGGCCAATGAATATCAGGTCTTCCCCGGGCCAAACAGCAATACCTTTCCTGCCTGGGTGGGGTTACAAGTACCTGAGTTAGGACTGGATTTGCCGTTTAGTGCAATCGGGTCAGGGTACGCCAACAACGAAGTGGATGCAGAATAATGCACTTGATACATCAGGCACGACTAACCCTTATCGCCTTTTTTAGCTACATGGTTATGTCCGGCCTGTTGACGCAGGCCGGGGTTATTCTGAATGCGGTAGCTGATCAATTGCAGCTAGCGCCTGCTGTCGCGGTGAGTATATTTTCCTGGCTAACCGGTGGGGTATTGATTGGCACCTGTGTGTCTATGTATCTCTATACCCGCTTTTCTATTAAAAGTTTGTTGGTACTTACATACTCTTTGTTACTTGTTTTATTGTGCATATTGAGCTTTTTTAAGCCGCAACACTATGCTTCCGTTGCGTTGATTTTCATGGTGCTTGGTGTGGCCTGTGGTTGTGGTTTGTCTGGCGGGGCAGTAATTATTTCAAAAATTTATCAGGCTCAAAGGCGGGCTTCTGCGTTTATTGCTACGGACTGTGCCTTTAGTGCTGCAGGGTATCTATTTCCAACCTTGGCGGGTTGGTTACTGGCACAGCAATATCCATGGCAATACAGTTATCTGGCGGTTGGTATAGTTGGGCTGTTTATTATTGCCCTGGTAGTGTGTGGAGACAGTCCGCAGGCGCATCAGGTAAAAGCGAGTAAAGCACCCGATAAAAGCGCAGACACTGAAGAGCCTTATTCTGCCTGGCAGGAGTTTCGCTCACTCCTCTGTGTACGTGTATTGTGCATGGCTTCGGCAGTGTGCTTGTATTTGGTAGCACAGACCAGTTTTTTGACCTGGGCACCGAGTTACCTGACATCGGCTTTTGCGTTGCCACCCGACCAAGCCGGTCAGGTAGTTGGCAATTACTGGGGCGCTTCAATTTTCGGATTACTGCTATCTGTGGTGCTGGTCAATATTGTGCCGACCAGATTGTTGCTGCTTAGTGCCAGTGTTATCGCAATTGGCTTGACCACCGCTATGGTTGTGAGTGGTTCACCAGATACCTTTGTGTCGCTGGGCTTTGCATTTGGCTTTATGACCACCTGTATTTACAAAGTCGCCATCTCCCTCGGCACGCAACAGATACCGAATGCTCCGCCTATGCTGGTTACGCTGATGCTCTTCAGTGGCAGTGTTGGTAGCACACTGGCACCTGCTGTATCAGGTGTGGTGGTGTCACTCAGTCATGAACAGGGTGCGTTATGGCTCTCTGTATGCTGCTACACAATAATGGCGTTGTTGTTTTTAGTGACGATATTGAGCGAAAACAAAAAAGGCCAGTCGACTGACTGGCCTTTGCAACGTGCTGCATAGTGCAGCTAATTTCTTACTTATTCATCCAGGAAGCTGCGCAGTTGCTCTGAGCGGCTTGGATGACGCAGTTTGCGTAAGGCTTTCGCCTCAATCTGACGAATACGCTCACGGGTAACGTCGAACTGCTTACCTACTTCTTCCAGCGTGTGGTCGGTGTTCATATCAATACCGAAACGCATGCGCAGTACTTTCGCTTCACGTGCTGTTAAACCTGCCAGCACTTCCTGTGTCGCGTCTTTCAGACTGTTGCCAGTTGCTGAGTCCAGAGGCTGCACGATAGTGCTGTCCTCAATGAAGTCACCCAGATGTGAATCTTCATCATCACCGATGGGGGTTTCCATCGAGATTGGCTCCTTGGCGATTTTCAGTACTTTGCGGATCTTGTCTTCTGGCATTAGCATGCGCTCAGACAATTCTTCCGGCGTAGGCTCACGACCCATTTCCTGTAACATCTGACGCGAAATACGGTTCAGCTTGTTAATGGTCTCAATCATGTGAACCGGAATACGGATAGTCCGCGCCTGGTCCGCAATTGAACGGGTGATTGCCTGACGAATCCACCATGTAGCGTAAGTTGAGAACTTGTAACCACGACGGTATTCGAACTTATCTACCGCTTTCATCAGACCGATGTTACCTTCCTGAATCAGATCCAGGAACTGCAGGCCACGGTTGGTGTATTTCTTCGCAATTGAGATTACCAAACGCAGGTTGGCTTCAACCATTTCCTTCTTCGCACGGCGGGCTTTCGCTTCACCGATAGACATACGGCGGTTGATGTCTTTGATGTCAGAAATAACCAGACCGGTTTCCTGCTCCACCTGAGAAATCTTGCTAACACTACGCTCAATTTCTTCTTTGTACTGAGCGAGCAGGCCAGCGTAAGGCGCGCCACTGTTCAACAAGGTGTCTAACCAAGCTGTTGTAGTTTCGTTGCCAGCAAATGCTTTAATGAAATCTTTCTTCGGCATTTTCGCGTGCATGACACAGTACTTCATAACCAGACGTTCCTGGATACGAACACGGTCCATCATTTCACGCATGTTCTTCACTAAGCGGTCAAACTGCTTAGGCACTAAACGGAATTCTTTGAATATATCGCTAAGCGCAGCAATTTCTTTGCGCGATGTTTCGTGCGTACGGCCTTTGGCTTCAATGACCTTGCGGGTAACTTTGTACTGTTCACGTAATTCGGCGAACTTTTCACGCGCTTGCTCAGGATCGACGCCGCTATCGTCGTCATCATCTGAGTCGTCATCATCATCGTCATCGTCTTCATCATCCAGTTCTTCCTGAGATAATTCAGAGCCAACGTGAGTCGCGGTAGGGGCTAGATCTTCTTCGCTGTTCGGGTCAACAAAGCCAGAGATAATATCGCTCAGGCGAATTTCTTCGGCTTCGTAAAGATCCCATTGATCCAACAGATACGTGATCGCTTCAGGGTACTCAGCCACTGAACACTGCACCTGGTTAATACCGTCTTCGATACGCTTGGCGATTTCAATTTCGCCCTCACGCGTAAGCAATTCTACGGTACCCATTTCACGCATGTACATGCGCACCGGGTCAGTGGTTCTGCCGATTTCACTTTCTACTGTGGCCAACGCTTGCGCGGCGGCTTCAGCAACTTCTTCATCGGTGGTGGTTTCCTGCATCAACAATTCATCAGAATCCGGTGCCGACTCGGCTACCTGAATTCCCATGTCGTTGATCATACGGATGATGTCTTCGATCTGATCCGAATCGACAATGTCCTGTGGCAGGTGGTCATTAACTTCTGAGAACGTTAAGTAACCTTGCTCTTTACCTTTCGCAATCAGGAGTTTAATCTGAGACTGCTTGCTTTGCGCCATATACCCTACACTTCTTAAATTCTAACCATTGCAATACCCTTCAAAGTTTAGACACTTTAAAGGTGTGATCGTTCGATATTCGCTCAAAGCGATATCGGTTTACACGTGCTTCAATGTGGTTTTGTCTGTTCGACTGCCGTTTGCGACAGTGGCAGCGAATTACACAGTATAACAGAACCGTCGTTATTTTGACTACTCTGCTGTCTATTTTTGACTCGTTTATTTTAGCTTTTTGACGATTGTTGTTATCGACCAGCCTGGCGTTCTTTCATTAGCAGCGTCAATTCCTTTTTTTCGGAATCAGACAAGGCTTCTATACGTGATTTGGACAAAAGTTGATCGATTCGGCTGTCGAAATGCCAGTCAAGCAATCGGGCAAAACTGTCGCGATAAACCCGTGCTGCATCCTCTTCCGATACCAGGTGTTCTTGCATGAGCATCTTGCCCAGGGTTACTGAGTGGGGATGATCGCGGAAGTTTTCAAGTACCATCGCGGTGCTGGCATTAGGATGCTGCTCGCAAAACGCAAATAAATCCTGTAACACCGGAAGGCCAGCGATGCCAGATCCCGCCAGATAAGAGGGCTGCACGGAATCTGCGCAATCCGCGGCTAAGCCCGGATGCTCAAGTAGCAGGCGTATCATCATGCGAATCGGTGACAGGCGTGACTTTTTCATGTTGTCGAAAGTACCGGCCCGATTGGGTTTCTGGGCCCGGTCATTGGCGTTGCGAATATCACGGTCCAGTTTGAAGCGGTCGTATTCGCCTACGTGTTTGCTTAATTCTTCCTGCAGCATTTGTTTTTGTTGTTCGCCGGCAACCTGATCAATCAATGGCTGAGCGGCAGACTTCAACGCAACCTTGCCTTCGGGGGTACCCACCGGATGCTGTTTGAGTAACGTATCGAAGAAAAAGCGCGATAATGGCGCAGCGTCGGCAATCAGAGATTCAAATGCCTCTTTGCCAACTTTACGCACCATGGTGTCCGGGTCTTCGCCGTCGGGAAGGAACAGGAATTTTAAATGCACGCCATCTTTCAAAGCGGGCAGGGCATTCTCTACCGCTCGCCAGGCAGCATCACGTCCGGCGCGGTCACCGTCGTAGCAACACACGATTTCCTGATTGCTGCGCATCAGCATAGTCATGTGTTCCTGAGTGGTTGCTGTACCCAGGGCGGCGGTTGCGTACTGAATGTCAAACTGACTGAGGGCAACCACATCCATATAGCCTTCAACAATCAAAATCCTCGGTAAATTGCGTTGTTGACGGGTGTGGTGATAACCAAACAGTTCGTAGCCTTTGTGAAATATGCGGGTTTCCGGGGAGTTCAGGTATTTCGGCCCATTACCTTCCAGAATACGCCCGCCAAAGCCACACACACGGCCGCGTTTATCGCGAATAGGAAACATGATGCGGTCGCGGAAGAAGTCATATTGCTTGCCATTGTCGTTTTGATTAACCAGTTTTAAGTCAATCAATTGCTTGCGTACCTGGTTGTCGTTACCAAATGTTGATAACAGCGCATCCCATTCCGGCGGCGCGTAACCAATTTCCCATTGCTTAACGATTTCGCCAGACAGGCCGCGTTTTTTAAGGTATTCCACTGCACCGGCGGCTTGTTTATGGTGTTTTAATTGGTGCTGAAAAAAGCGCGTCACTTTTTCCATTAACTGATAATCAGACTCGGTTTGCTGCTTCTTCTCGGGGCTGAAGCTTCGTGCGCCAATGCCTTGTTCTCGCGGCACATCAAGGCCGTGCAAGCGGGCAAGTTCTTCAATGGCCTCAACAAACTCAAGCCTGTCGAATTCCATTAAAAACGAGATAGCGTTCCCGTGGGCTCCACATCCAAAGCAATGATAAAACTGCTTATCCTGTGCAACAGTGAAAGACGGTGATTTTTCGTTGTGAAACGGGCAGCAGGCAGAGTAATTTTTACCGGCTTTTTTAAGGCGAACGCGGCTGTCGACGATTTCGACAATGTCTGTTCGAGCCAGTAAATCATCAATAAATTCGCGAGGGATTTTACCCGCCATAACTGCTACACACTGCCAAGAAGTTAATTCAGAAACGTATTCAGGCTACTGTATCAGGCTGGGGAAATTGCGCAAACAGTTAGCTGATTCAGAAAAGGGAAAATACAGCTATTAGTTTAGTTGCTGTTTGATTTTTGCGCTGAGCGCACCCATGTCGGTACGGCCCTGGACCTTAGGTTTCAGGAAGCCCATTACCTTGCCCATGTCTTGCATGCCACTGGCTCCCGTGCTCGCCATGGCTTCGTTAATTAACGCGGCCAATTCGTCGTCGGTGAGTGCTTGTGGTAAGAAGGTTTCGATGACGGTGATTTCAGCACGTTCTGTTTGTGCCAAATCATCGCGACCTGCCGCGTCGTATTGTGACGCAGCATCCTGACGCTGCTTGACCATCTTGGTTAAGATCGCAAGCACATCGGCGTCAGACAGGGTTACCTGTTCGTCGATTTCTTTTTGCTTTATGGCAGCAAGGGCCATACGAATAGTCCCCAAGCGAACTTTGTCTTTCGCTCGCATAGCGTCTTTTTGGGCGTTTTTTAATTCGTCAATCAGTGCCATTGGGATACTCGTTTACTGCTAATCAATAAATTGCAAAGAGGTCTCAACGAGACCCCACTGCCAATCATTGCTTAGTAAAGTTTTACGCGACGTGCGTTTTCGCGAGCCAACTTCTTAAGATGACGCTTTTTAGCAGCTGCTTTCTTGCGCTTGCGTTCCCAAGTAGGCTTTTCGAAGAATTCACGACGACGTACTTCAGACAGTACACCTGCTTTTTCACAAGAACGCTTAAAACGACGCAGTGCTACGTCAAATGGCTCGTTTTCTCTTACTTTAACGATGGGCATTAAAATCTCACCTCAAAACTTAACGGATTTCCGGGGTTCAACTGGGTTTTTTCAACCACCCGGGTTAAAAATGGTGCGAAATTCTAATCATTCGAGACGGCGATGTAAAGCCCCGGTGACAAAAAAGCCGATAAAAAATAGTCAATGTGTCGGGGCAGGGCGTGGCTGATTGAGATTGTTGATTGTCCAGCCCGCTATGAATCGGGTAAACTTTACCGATTAAATCCGTCCTTAGCAAAGAAATTACGACCATGCGTGTATTAGGTATAGAAACCTCATGTGATGAAACCGGCATTGCGGTATACGACGATGAAGCGGGCTTGTTGTCGCACACATTGTACAGTCAGGTGAAACTGCATGCTGACTACGGCGGCGTTGTGCCTGAACTGGCTTCGCGGGATCACGTCAGAAAAATTGTACCGCTTATTCAAAAGGCGCTGGATGACGCCAACTGTAAAGAAGAAGATATAGACGGTATTGCTTACACACAGGGGCCGGGACTGGTTGGCGCGCTGTTGGTCGGCGCGTCAGTCGGACGTTCACTGGCCTACGCCTGGGATGTGCCTGCTATTGGTGTTCATCATATGGAAGGGCATTTGCTGGCGCCTATGCTGGAAGAGACTGCCCCGGAATTTCCATTTGTGGCACTGCTGGTGTCTGGTGGCCACTCTATGCTGGTACAGGTTGACGGTATTGGCCGTTATACGTTGCTAGGTGAGTCTATAGACGACGCAGCGGGGGAAGCATTCGATAAAACCGCAAAATTACTGGGGCTGGATTATCCCGGTGGTCCGTTGCTTGCCAAACTGGCAGAGCAGGGCGAACCCGGCCATTACGCTTTTCCACGTCCAATGACCGATCGCCCTGGATTGGATTTTAGTTTTAGTGGTTTGAAAACGTTCGCCGCCAATACCATTCGCGACGCTGATGACAATCCGCAAACCCGCGCTAATATTGCTTATGCGTTTCAGGAGGCGGTCATTGATACACTGTCGATCAAATGCAAGCGTGCGCTAAAGCAAACGGGGTTGAAGCGGTTAGTTATCGCCGGAGGCGTTAGTGCCAACACCGAACTGCGTAGTGCAATGAAAAAGCTCATGCAGGATATTCGTGGCGAAGTATTTTACCCCAGTCTGGGATTTTGTACTGATAACGGCGCCATGATTGCCTATGCGGGCTTACAGCGTCTGAAAGCCGGGCAAAGCACACCCCTGTCCGATTCAGTTAAACCTCGCTGGCCACTGGATACGCTTTCTGCGCTTTGATTTTGGTTCAGTAATCGCAAAATCGCTGGTTAACCAGCGATTTTCACTGGATTGTCACACTTCCCCGATAAATACTGTCACTCTCAGATCCTAAAAAGAAACCATTCTGTTTGGACGAATGGACAAAGAATAAAAAGGTAGTGATTGTTATGCAGCGCTTAGTTGTTTTTGTTATTACGTGTTTTTCCATAATGACATCCAGCGTTTATGCCACTTCTGACCAGCATGTGGTACTGATCTCAATAGATGGCTTTCGGCATGATTACATTGAAAAGCATAAGGCTGCTCATATAGCGGCTATCGCCCGGCAGGGGACTCGTGTAATGTCGATGCAACCGGTATATCCGGCCAATACGTTTCCCAATCATATTTCGCTGTTAACCGGTTTGCTGCCCGTGAATCACGGTATTATTAATAATCGCTTTTACGACAAAGCGCGTCATGATTATTACAAAATGGGCAAGGGGTATGAAGACAGTACGTGGATTAAGGCCATGCCCATGTGGAACCTGGTGGAAACACACGGACTAAAAGCCGCAACGTTTTTCTGGCCTGAGTCTGATGCGCGCATTGGCGGACAGCTTCCTACTTATCATTTCCACTATTCTAAATATGCCGACTACCAACAACGCATCGATCAAATCATTGAATGGCTGTCTTACCCAGAGGTGAGCCGTCCTCGTTTTATTGCAGGGTATTTTTCATTGGTTGATACCATCGGGCATGATTTTGGACCCGATGCACCAGAAACTTATGAAGCGGTTCAGCAACTGGATGCGCTAATGGGGCAGCTTTACAAGCGTATTCAGGCACTTCCTTTTAAGGTGAACCTGGTATTGGTGTCTGATCACGGCATGACGCCGGTGGACCGAGCGAAAGCCATAGAGGAATCTGAACTGAATATCAGTGAGGATTTTCTGGTGTTGAATGAAGGCGAGCAGATCCTGCTCTATGCTAAAGACGGTGTGGACCAGGCGGCTATTGAGGCGCAGCGTAACCGTATAAACGCGCTGAAATTACCAGGCGTTCAGGTGTTTGATGAGGATCAACGTCAGCATTATCGAATGCCGCATAATGAGCGTACCGGAGACCTCATTATTACCATTGCACCACCGGCAAAGTTTATTAAGCGCAAAGACAGTCGTGTTGGCCCTGGCGGTCATGGCTATTTGCCAGAACACCCCGATATGGGGGCGTTTTTTGTTGCTGCTGGCCCAGCGTTTAAGCCTGGAGTGAAAATACCTGCGATGCGTAACTTGGAAGTGTATCCGGCATTGGCAAAGATCCTGGGCCTGAAAGTATTAACCCCGATTGACGGTCAGTTATCATTATTAGCCCCGGCTTTGCAAGTTGATTAATTCGCCATGCCCGCTGTGTTGACATGGCGTGGCAAGAGGAGCGTTATCATGAGCAAATCCTATCCAGAGATAACCCAACGTATCTCTAGCAATATGAAAACCCTGCGTTCGGATATAACCGATACCATGCAAGGCTTTTCCGCCATGGCCCAGGCGGCCACCCGCGATGGCGTACTGGACAAGAAAACCAAAGAGCTGATTGCTCTGGCTATAGGTGTTTCAACCCGCTGTGATGGTTGTATTGGTTTTCACGCCAAAGCATTGGTGGAATTGGGCGCCAGTAAAGCCGAAGTGGAAGAAACCTTGGGTATGGCCATTTATATGGGCGGCGGGCCTTCTTTGATGTACGCCGCAGATGCGATGCTGGCGTACGAACAATTTAGTCAACATGCGGAGTAGATTTGCACAGTATTTCCCTTGGACCACTTGGGCTCTCTATTGACTATGCGCTGATATGGGGAGCGTTAATGCTGGCCTGGGCAGGCTGTTTTGTATTTAGTCGGCGCGCAGATAGCCCAAAAAACTGTTATCAAGTTGCCAGCAATGCGGTGTTTGGTGCTTTTGCCATAGGCTTCTTTTTTGCACGGCTTGGTTTCATTGTCGGACAGTGGTCGTATTTTCATGGTGATATTCTCGCTATGCTGGATGTGCGCGACGGCGGTTTTTCGGTCGGAAGTGGCCTGGTCGCAGCGGCTTTGTACGTCAGCTACAGTATCCATCGCCATCCTGTAATCCGCTCCACCCTGCTATGGACAGGCGTTGCAACATCCGTCGTTATGCTTCCACTTTATGTCGTGGTTTCCCTGTCGTTGCGTTCAGCGTCGATGCCAGTGCCTATGGTAGGCTCGCTGGAAGGCAGTCCGGTGAATCTTTCTGACTTTAAAGACAAACCGCTGGTAGTTAATTTCTGGGCAACCTGGTGCCCACCTTGTCGCCGTGAAATGCCGGTGATGGCCAGGGCGCAGCGAGATAATCCGGATATCCATATTGTGCTGATTAACCAGTCTGAATCGCCTGCTCAGGTTAGGGCGTTTCTCGCTGAACAAGAACTTGAATTGAACAATATGCTAATGGATGTCACGGGTGACGTAAGTCGGGAGTTTGGTGTTGCCGTGTTGCCGACTACGTTGTTTTATTCCCGGGACGGCAAATTAATATACCGGCACGTTGGCGGTGTTTCTGATGCCAGTCTGGCAAAAGCAATACGTATTTTACAGGCAGAATCAACGCCGTAGTTCAACGTCCAGTAACTTAAGTCTTGCTTACTAGTACCACTTCCACTTAATTTTGACATGTTAACTTAGCATAGGCGCGATTGAGCTTCTGTCGTGCCTGCTGGACATCAAACATCCACTTGATACTGGCTCGCTCGTCATTTCTTCTATTTTCCCGAGCCGTTAATTCTTGCTCCAATTCCTCCCATTTCGCTATACGCCGGTTTAAACACTGTCGGTTCATTTTGCCGATTTCTATTTCAACCATGTTTAGCCAACTCGAATGCTTAGGTGTGTAATGGAAGGTGATTTTATCTAATATTCGGCGAGCTTCTGGTGCGGGGTAACGTTGGTAGAGTGATCCCGTATGGGTAATGAGGTTATCAAGTACAACGTGAAGTTGTTTTGCGTTGGGGTAATGTACATCAACCAGTTCTTACATGCATTCAGCAAAATCTTATCTCTTTTTAGTGGTTGTCACCTTCGTTTTTCGCCAACCTCTATGTTGGTCGTACATCATGAAGATGTTCGCTACGGCTTCGCGTTTATATTCGTAATCTATGCGTTCGCTTTGCCCTGGTTTTGGTGGGATGGGGGCGCGTGAGTGCGACACGAGTTGCTTCATAGCTTCGTCAAAATTGATAACCGGTTCATCGGGATTGGCAGGTTGTGCGTACAACGCCAGTACTTCTTCCATTTGCGCGATATAATTGGCATCTATCTTTCCCAGGCACCACATCTCTTTTTGCCAGGGCTTCAGCTCATTGGCTTTTAGCCGTTGCCTTATTGTTTCTAATGTTCTGAGAGCCCTCATCAAGATCATCCAATGTTAGCTCATTAACCTTGATATATTCATTGTGAATACCAACTGAATTGTCCGGCTGAGAGATATCTGAGCTTCGACTTAGCTGGAGTTTATCTTTGGCTTCTTTCTCTAGACTTTCAGCACTCTTCGAAATTTTCATACTAGAGCCCAACTCTTGCATACTTTCTATTGTATAACTGATAAACCATATGCTCATTAACGCAACAAGTAATGAAGTAAAAAAAATTGGGATGCGATACTTACTGTTATCCAATATGAGAGCCGTAATGTTAAACCGTGTAATAATAGTGAATAAAATAAAAGGAAGACAAAAGGCACTTAAACTAGGCAAGTAATAATCAACAGGTGAATCATTTACTAATGCAAATGTAACAATAGTAAAGAAGTGAATGGTTGCGATATCAATAAGTCTAGAAATAAATATAAAATTTATACCTAGCTCTTTATTAAAAAAGGTTTCTAATAAAAAAGCTACCGTCCCAGGCCAACAAAATGCTTTTTTATGTATGTTATTTTCCACAATCTACACCAATTATTCTGAACATGACTACTTAGCAGCTTAAAAGTCAATTGTAGCTTGGCCAATCGCTTCAGAGTAGTTTATTTCTACAGCGGCAACACATATGGTTTCCACTGCAGCCCCCACAGGCACTGATAGGCCTGATGAAACAGCAAAACCTGCTACGGCAATAGCTAGAGACGCAGTGCCACACCCGAGATGTGACAGTGTCCTTAATGTATTCAATTGATGCTTTAAGTTTTCGAATTTGATCACTGCATTCAATTCGCATGCTGCAACACTTTCTGATTCGTCGGTATTATATATCGAGCCGCTCCCCGGCCCGACAAGAGTTACCTGAGGTGTGTAATATCCAGCACTGCCACCTCCAGTATCTGGACCATAAGAAAAAGAGAGACGTTCCGAGCTTCGCGGAGAATATGTAAATTCATGACAATCGTAATTTACAGGACAGCCGCCTTCGTCACCAAGGCAATGCTTTGATGTAAATGAAATCAGTAAGATCACGATACTAATAAATAAACGCACAGTTAAATCCTTTTGTACTTTTATAAATGATTAATACACGATCCTTCATGTATATAATCAAAATATCTGAAATTTACTTATTGTCAATAAGGCCTTAATTAACGTAAACGAGTTTAGGGAAGATGCGAATAAGTCTCTGATGTGAGATCATAGCGGTATAGTAAATCGCATCGACCAACACTCATGAGCCAACAGTTAACTTTTGCCGATAGTGAGTTTTCCAGTAAGCGCCGTCAAACCCGTAAAGATATTTTCCTATCCCGGAAGGACAGCTTGTTGCCGTGGATTCAACGTAACTATCCACTAATTGCCGACTTCAAAGCTGTCTGTCAATAGGACCCTGGTGAACGGTTACCAAAAGTGTACAGCAAAGATCAACACGCCCTAAAGAGAAATTGCAAAATTTGGTCTGCTTGTCGTCGGTTAACGACCCTCTGTATTCCTCTACATGCATTCTTCATTTGCATCGTACTGTCATATAAATTACATTTGTAATTCAAGTGGATTACAGTTGTAATCAAATAGGGTAAAGGGATGTAGAAATGAAATTAACTGTCTATTTATTTGCGATTGTCAGCATATTGCTGGCTGGATGTGCGAGTAAGCCAACGGTATATGTATACGCAAAATATTTAAGTGAAAGTCAGAAAAAAGAGGTTAAAGAGGCGTTCGAGGAGTCGGAGCAATATCAAATTATACTGAATGACTTTGATATGCCAGCGTCCATTTCTGAAAACACCCTGCTTTATTCTTTGTTGCTTCGCGATCCTGAATTCATTGCACTTGCAGAGGCATTGTCTGTTGAGGCAGGTTTTCCGATTAAGCGCACCCAGGGGATTACGGAGGGAAATCACTGGTATACGAAGAACTCACTGGCTTTGTTTTTATTGCCGGAAAATAACGGCAGTAACCTTGTGTTATTTAAACAGGATCTTATCAACCGATACGAAGGAAAACAGTGTGAAAATGTGACCGCGCTGAATTTAGAGAGTGACGGCACATTTCTTCTGGACGTTCAGTCCCAAAGCGGTGGCTACCTGGGAGATTCGGTGAAAGGCACCTGGAAATACCGGCAATATCCATTCGTAGAATTGCAAAAAGCGGGGTTAACCTACTCAGAGTATTATTTTGAAATACAGCAATTCACTGGTAGTGATGTTGTGGGCGAAATAGACTACGTTGAACTTGTTTCGCTAAATGCGGGCTCTTTACCTGGCGGTTGCTCATTTATTGTGGGCACCAGGCGCTAATATTAAGCGGGGCTGAGTTAAGGGGGTTACTCGTTGGCTTTGCCCTTGTCCCACACTTTACTCTCTTCACCAGCCCAAAGGCGTTTGATATTGTCGCGGTGGCGGAAAATGATCAGAATCGACAGCATGGCAACGGGCAGGGTGTACTGGGGTTTAATGAACCAGGTGAATACCGGCGCCAGCATGACTGATACCAGTGCGCCCAGCGATGAGTACCCCCATATAAAGACCACCACAGCCCAACTGGCGATTAACAAACCAGCCAGGGAAGGGCCTATAGGCAGCATCGCGCCAAATGCGGTTGCTACGCCTTTCCCGCCGTTAAACTGGAAGTAAAGGGGGTAGATATGTCCCAGACAAGCGGCGATGGCAATCAGGCCGAGTGCAACCGGAGGGATTCCCATAAAATACGCGGAATACACCGGGATGGTGCCTTTCAGGATATCCGAGAGCAATACCAACACGGCCGGGAAACGACCGCCAATGCGCAGCACATTGGTTGCGCCAGGATTGCCTGAGCCATTTTTTCTGGGATCGGGTAAGCGAAATAGCCGGCTAATGAGCACAGCACTGGATACTGACCCAACCAAATAGGCCACACAAACCATCAGTAAACTCAGTGCAATCATGACTATATCCGCTGTCATACGATAAGTGTGCACACACTACTAGAAACTATGTCCGAAAGCCAGAAACTCAATGTAACTGCCCTTGACTGATCCGGCTGCGTCTGTGCATCTGTGTGCTATACTGCGCGCAAAAACCGCTATCGGTTTCAAAGCGTTTCAGAATGTAATTCGATGTAGACTAAAGGCCTTAAAAATGCAGCAAATTTTTATAGAAGGACTCAGCGTACCTACCCTGATTGGCGTGTACGACTGGGAGCGCACGCAACAAACCACGTTAATAATGGATTTGCTGATCAATGCTGACCTGTCTGAGGCCATGGCGTCTGATGATGTCAATCACACCATAGACTATGCAGCTGTTGCTGAATGCGTTAAAGAAGTCGGCGCATCAAGCGGCTTTGAATTGCTCGAGGCGTTGTCTAAAGCGATTGTTGATAGCCTCTGTGCACGTTTCCCGATTCAGAAACTGGTATTGAAAATCGAAAAGCCCGGAATTTTGCCCGATGCGCAAAAAGTAGGCATTCAGGTAACACACGAGGTTAGCGAGTGACATTGCACCGCGTTTTAATTGGTATAGGTTCAAACATCGAGCGGGAATACCACACGCGCCAGGCATATCATGTGCTTAACCAGCATTTTCACAATGTGAAGGTGTCCAGTGTGTATGATTGTCCTGCGGTAGGCTTTGAAGGACCAGGTTTTTACAACTGGGTAGCCAGCGTAGAAACCCCGTTAAGCCTTGAGGAAACCTATCAGTTATTCAAGCAGATTGAAGCGGAGTTCGGCCGAAAAAACTGGCATAAGACGCCGTGTTCCCGCACAATGGATTTGGATTTATTGTGCTTCGATAACCAGGTGTGTCAGTCACCCGTTGTGCTGCCAAGACCCGAAATACTCGCCCGGGCATTTGTGCTACGGCCTCTGGCAGAATTGGTGCCAAATGAACGACATCCGGTTACAGGCAAAACCTACGAAGCGCTCTGGCAACAATTTGACCGCACATCCCAACCTATACAGCCTATTGCATTTGAATGGAGTTCAACACAGGCATGACGTTATTTGAAATCATTGTACTGGCCATAATTCAGGGCTTAACCGAGTTTCTGCCCATCAGTAGCTCTGCGCACTTAATTTTACCCGCTGAAGTACTCGGCTGGCGCAACCAGGGGTTGGCGTTCGATGTGGCGGTGCACGTTGGAAGTTTACTTGCCGTTATGATTTATTTTCGGCGGGATATTTTGAGCATGTCGGTCGCGTTTCTGCAGCATGGCTGGCGCAAAGAACAAACGACGGACAGCCGTCTAGCCTGGTTTGTAGTGATTGCGACGATTCCGGCCGTCATAGCGGGTTTCTCGCTAAAGGACATCATAGAAACCCATGCCAGAAGTGCAGCTGTCATAGCTGTAACAACCATTGTATTTGGACTATTGCTTTGGTACGCCGATGTGAAGGCTAAGCATGTACAAAAGCTGGAGTCGATTACGCTTAAACAAGCGGTCATTATTGGTTTTGCACAAATGCTGGCGCTCATTCCCGGCACATCCCGTTCAGGTATTACCATGACAGCAGGCTTAATGTTAGGGCTGGACCGCGAAAGTACCGCGCGCTTTTCATTCTTGCTTTCAATTCCGGTGATCCTGGGTGCAGGCCTGTTGGCTGTGAAAGACCTGGTAGAGGCTGACACGGCAGTAGACTGGAATGCACTTATCTACGGTGCGGGATTCTCGTTCGTCGCGGCGTATCTGTGTATTTTCCTGTTTTTAAGCTGGATTAGCCGCATTGGTATGTTACCGTTCGTGATCTACCGTTTGCTGCTGGGCGCTGTATTGGTTGCCTTTATATTCTGGTAAACCTTTTATTGGAGATAGCTGATGGCTGAAACCATTTTTGACAAAATTATCGATAAGTCGATCCCTGCTGAGATCTTATATGAAGATGAGCTGGCGCTTGCCTTCAGTGATATCAACCCGCAGGCACCGGTACACTTTCTGGTGATCCCGAAAAAACAAATCGCGACGATTAACGACATAACTGAAGCTGATCGCGAAGTCGTGGGGCATTTGTATGTTGTGGCAGCGAAACTGGCCGCCGAGAAAGGCTTTGCTGATCAGGGTTACCGTGCGGTAATGAACTGCAACGAGTATGGTGGTCAAACGGTGTACCATATTCATCTACACGTACTGGCAGGTAAACCGATGGGATGGCCACCTTACACTGATAAGATGAAACCGTTGGAATAGCCCTGAACGATTTCTATACCTAATTCTGGTTCATTAATTGTAGGTGCCAGGAATAAAACGAAGCCGCTTAAACAGCGGCTTCATTGTATTGGATTGGTGAGTAAAGCGGGGTTACTTGAGTCCCAATTGCGCTTTACCCTGATCGAAGACGATATCAACCGGAATGCTGGCGCTGGCCAGTCGCTCAAGGTCACCAGCCAGCTGTGGCTTAATTACCCCTTTGTCTGCAACCAATGCAGCAACGCCAGCATAGTCACCATCGCCCTGCAGTGTAAGAATACGCTCACTGAGTGACGCGACAGCCGCCGACATTTTGTCCATGTTTACGCTATACAGTCCCTGTTCGTCACGGTCAAACGCGCCGGCTTCGGCAAAATAGTTAAAGCGAATCATATTGGCCTTTCCATGTGCAGAGCTGGCACCAAAGCGCACCGAACGGAAAATGCCCGCCATAAAGGTCACATAATAGTCTTTCAGTGTACCTTCGGTGATTTCACCTTTCTCCAGCAGGCTCTGTACCATGTACAGACCTAAAATATCAGCCTTGCCTTCTTCAAGTGCCGAAGCATGTTCTTTGAGTGCTGCGCGCACGGTTTGCTTGCCGTCCAGTGTATTCTTTATGCCCAGCCCGTGTGCGACTTCGTGGAACATAGTGTTGGCAAAAAACGCGTTAAACGTTACGTGCTCACGTTGTTCCGGTGCAATAAGTACGTCAGCAATCGGCGCCAGAATATGGTCAAATTTTGCCTGCATAGCATTTTTCAGCTGTAACCGACGAGTCCCTTTTTCCAGCTGCACACGTTCGTCGTTTGGCAGGTTGATTGCGATGGTTTTGCTGCCCGCATTTGAGTGGCCGGCATAATAAATCACGTCATAAGCATTTAAATCTGCGTCTGATCCTGGAGTTTCCTGTTTATAAGCATCAGGGACAGGTAACCCGCGCTGCAGTTCAGGCAGAAACTGGGCGTACTTGGCCAGCTTTTCGCTCCAGGCCATATCTTTAATTAACACGTAGGCTTCAAATGCAGCGCGATAACCAAACAATTGATCTTCGTAGCTTTCAATGGGGCCAATGACCAACTCAATGGGGTTGGTCTTCATATCCATCCAGGCCATATCCGAAGCCAGATAGTCATCGGATAACAAGGCATCTGCGCGCAGTGACAGGTAATTCGCAAAAGCTGGATTGTCTGCCAGTTCTGACGCTTTTCTCAGTAGCTCTGCGGCTTTTTGCAATGGCGCTGCGTAGGCCTCGCTGTAAGGAATGCTGGTGAGGTTACCTGCATCGTCGTAGCGAACTATTGAGTACAGACCGTCTTTGTCGGCAAATGACGCCTTGTTAAACGCGTCTTTTGTTATGTCGTGGGGATAGAACTCTGCTCCAGGTGCCTTTTCTTCGTATCCGCTAAGAAACGGCCTGTCGCCATTTAACCTGTCCCACGGACCGTAATTGATATCAGCAAAACGGCGAATGGCGGGGTCTGTAAGTGATGCAAGAAAGTCGGTTTTGTTTTCGTGAAACGCTTGTTGCCAAAACAGGTTGTCCATAATGACAGAGGCATCAATGAGTAACGACAGCATTGCGCGCTGATTTTCGCTCAAATGAGTCAGGTCCGCGGTAAGAGGAACCTCGTGATAAATAGCAAGACGTTCTTTTGGAACAAGTAACGAGGGCGAAGTCGTCGTACTGCCGGGTGAGTCATTGCTGGTTGGTTGGCTACAGCCAGAGAGGGCAATAACACCGCCCATTAATGTAGCTAGCAGTGTTTTGGTAAATAACTGTTTCATATGATTTTCCGTCTGTTTTTGTTGTTCTTTAGTCTAAAAATTTGAAAATTTAGCGTTAGCATAACCAACCTTTTATGCAGATGCTATACTCAAACCAGACAGGGTAAACACGCCGGGTGTCGGAACAGGCGGCGGGTTTTTTGTATGACCCTTATATTTATTGCGCAGGGTCAAAAAGAATAACAATCCCTGGGTGCGCGATCTCAGAATCGTTGTTATATTGGATTTTCTGCATACTAATGCCGGCTCCACGGAAGGCATGAGATCGCGAGAATAGCTGTCTGGCTATAACCAGGCACACAATAAGCCAAGACTAAGGTAGGACTATGTCGACACAAAACGCGCTGTTAACCATTCTGGTTGAGAAAATCAAGAACGATACACTGGTATTACCCACATTACCTGCAGTTGCATTAAAAGTTCGTAAAGCAGCAGATGATCCGGATATAAACCTGAATCAAATGGGCGATGTAATTGGTCAGGACCCCTCACTTAGTGCTCGCATGATTAAAATCGCGAACAGCGCTTATATGGGGCGGGCTGTTAAAGTAACTTCAATTTCTCAGGCGGTAACCCGTATTGGGCTGCGCCAAATTAAAAATATCGCTACTGCACTGGCCATGGAGCAGCTGTTCGTGTCTAAAAACGAACTGGTAGGCGAGTACATGAAACGCGAGTGGAATAACACAGTTGAAGTGGTGGCTAATGCCATGGCGACGCTACAACTGTACGTGGCTCGCACCAAAAATCGCGAAATGACCATTGATACCATGACGCTAACGGCCTTGGTCCACAACATTGGTGTACTGCCTATTCTTACCGAAGCCGAACGCCATGAAGAAGTGTTTGCCAGCCCGACGTTCCTCGATGATGCGATTGATAAACTGGCGCCGCGCATTGGTGGCAGCATCATGCAAAGCTGGGGATTTGGAGATAATTTTGTCACGGTAGCAGAGCGCTGGCATGATCTGGCCTATATTCCTGAAAAACTGTCCTATGTTGACTTTGTGCGCGTGGGAGCGGCATTAGCGGGCCAAATTAACAATCAGAAAGACGCCATATTGAATCTGGCGATTCAGCGCGGTGTGGTAGAAGACGTTAATTCGTTGTTGTCTGACGAGTTTGCTGAAATGCGTTCAGCAGCGAAACAGATTTTTGCGTAAACCGTTCCAATAGCAGCGTTTCGCGGCAGCCTGAATGCTGCCGCAGAGACGTTATCTGCTGACAACCTGTCTTTTCCAGCCTGACGTAAACCCTAACGTCACTACGCCTAATAATAATCCCCAGACCGGCGCGCTTATCCCCAGCATGGTTAAGCCGGAAGCGCTACACAACATAGTGAGCAGTGCAGCCTGACGATAGTGGGTTTCTTCCAGTGCGCGCAGCAAACTGCTTTGTAACGTAGCCAGAAGTGCTATACCTGCCAGCAACTGTGTGACGACAGTTGGCATCATGGTAAATACCGACACAATTGCCACCGCCATCGCACCTGACAGTAAATAACCCAGGCCTGCTGCAACACCGGCTTTGTAACGTTGTGCCGGATCGTCATCGACGTTTTCAGCCATACAAATTGCAGCGGTGATGGCAGCCAGGTTATACATAAATCCTCCAAACGGCGCGGTGAACAGCTGTAGTAAAGCAATACCCGTTAGTACAAAACGGTTGTCTGGTTTGTAGTGATGGCTGTGCAAAATACTGATGCCGGGTAAGTTTTGCGACAACATGGTAATCAGGAATAACGGCACGCCGATACTGATAAACGCAGATAGCGACCAGGTAGGCATTACCCACTCCAGTGTGGGTAAGCCAAGCGTGACGGCGGGAGCCCCGGCAGGGCTTAACACCCAGGCAGCGATACCTGCCACAACCAGTAATATCAACATGAGATAACGGGCAAAAAGCCGGCTGCCAAGTAAGTAAATTCCAACAAATAACATGGTGAGCAGCGGGTGTGACGTGGCGCTGCTAAATACATTCAGGCAATAGGGCAATAGTATGCCGGCCAGCATCGCCGCCGCCAGCGCGGGCGGAATACGTTCGATACCCCGCATCAACGCCTGACTGCGCGCCGCAATCAGGCTGAGTATACCGGCGCCAATCAGCGCGCCTGTTACGTCGGAAAGTGAGAAAGGGCCAGCAGTCGAAATGAGAAATACCGCACCAGGGGTCGACCAGGCTGTCACCACCGGCATGCGAAATTTAAGCGAGAAGTACAGGCATGAAATGCCCATGCCGAGTCCTAATATCAGTAACCAACTGATTAACTGAGCATCGTTAGCACCGGCTTGTCGCGCGGCTTCTATAACAATAACAACGGAACTGCTATAACCCACCACGACAGCAGTCAAACCTGCGGCAATGTGACTGATGCGAAAATCCCCTGCCATGACACTCCCCACGTTGCAGAACACAACATAAATGGTTAATGTGCGCTATAGCGCACAAAAAACGCATCATAGCATTGTGCGTTATAGCGCACAATTGGGAATACTATGCACGACCACATTTCAAAGAGCATTGCAGAACAAATAAAACAGCGCCGAAAAACGCGCGGATGGAGTCTGGATAAGCTGTCAGCCGCAAGTGGCGTGTCAAAGGCAATGCTGGGGCAAATTGAGCGTCAGGAGTCTAGCCCCACGGTCGCGACCCTGTGGAAAATTGCGACAGGCCTCGAATGTTCGTTTTCTGGCTTATTAAGTCGCACCGATGCATCACCTTACGGTGACGATGAGGAGCTGGCTCGCCATGAAGATAACTTTCGGGTAAAGACCCTGTTCGCGTTTAATCCGGACAGCGGCTTTGAAATGTTTGAGTTAACGCTATTAAACGCACATACCCAATGGTCTGACGCGCATGCTGTTGGTGTTTATGAACATGTTGTAGTACAACATGGCGAGTTGCTACTTTACTATGACGAACAATGGCATACGTTGAAAGAGGGCGAGAGTGCCCGGTTCCATGCCAACCAACGCCACGGGTACAAAACAAATGGACAACAAACCCGGTTTATCGATGTGATTAGCTACCCCTGATTTTAAACATAAATGCGTGAACAAGGAGTTAGTTTGAGTAAATCGCATTCGTTAACGGCCTCGCCATCCGACCTTTCAAAAACGGAGAATACCCGTTATATCAGCCTGGACACGCTGCGCGGATTCGCGTTGCTTGGCATTCTGATGATGAACGCGATTGCGTTTGCGTATCCCGAAATCGTCTATTCCAATCCGTTTGCAATGGGGGCGCTGTCTTCTGCTGATTTGTGGCAATGGATGCTGACCGATCTGTTTTTTGCAGAAAAGTTTTACGCGTTGTTTTCGATGTTGTTTGGTGCCGGCATTGTGCTAATGGCAAACAAGCAATCTGATCCGCAACGAGCGAAAAATCTGCATTACCGCCGCATGCTCTGGTTACTTATGATTGGCCTGATTCACGGTTACCTGTTGTGGTGGGGAGATATTCTGGTCACCTATGCCATTTCGGGAATGTTGATTTACTCTTGCCGCCATTGGCGTATTCGAAGTTTGTGGATTGTGGCTGTGCTATTGCAGTTGGCGATCACGTGTTTGTATTTGCTAATGTACTGGGGCTGGGATGTCATGCCGGCCGATGAGCTGGCAGAGTCCAAAGCGGTATTCTGGCCATCTGAGCAAACACTGAGGGCGGAAATTAACGCTAACCTCGGCTCCTGGTGGCAGCAAACTACCTATCGGGTAGCGACTACCATCGAATACCAAACCAGTTATTTGATTCCGCTTATTGTGCGTATGTCCGGGATCATGTTGATAGGTATGGCCCTGTATAAATCAGGGGTATTGCTGGCAACAAGATCCTCGCGTTTCTACCTTACACATTTGTTGCTATTTTTACCGCTGGGTGTGGCGTTAAGTGCTTGCGGCGCCTGGGCAATTGCCAGCAGTGAATTTGCGCTGCCCTCGTCCTTTTCTACCGACCGCTTATGGAACCTGTGGGGATCGTTGCTAACCGCCTGGGGGTACACCTGTTTGTTCATGCTAATAGCGCAACAGGCGAAGGTTAGTGCTTCAGGTATTGGCGGGCGCATTACCGCCTGGTTGGCGCCTGTAGGGCAAATGGCACTAACAAATTACCTGATGCAAAGTGTGTTGTGCGGCATGATATTCTACGGCTGGGGAATGGGGCTTTATGCGTCACTGTCGCGCTGGCAGGTTTCTATGGTGGTGGTGGTTATTTGGTTAATTGAAATTAGTTGGTCACGCTGGTGGCTAACTCGTTTTCAATTTGGACCGGTAGAATGGATTTGGCGCAGTGCCACCCAACGTCGCCGGCAAGCCTGGCGACGTTAGGGCATCATTAATTACAGGTCTTTATCTAAACCCAGCGTTTCGCTGAGGTAACCCACAATGCCGCACACTTCTGCCGACATCAGGGCAAATTCAGCGTCAAGACGAGCTGCAACCTGATCTTTCGGAATGTCCTGGGTTTCTTCTTTGATACGGTCGGTAAACTTCACGCGCTTTATGGTGCCGTCTTCCTGTATAACCGCTTCCAGGATTTCGTCGAATTCAAAGGCCACTTTCTGAACCAGCTTACCGGCGTCCAAGTGGTGCTGAATTTCTTCGCTGTCCAGCGGCTGGTTTTTGCATCGAATGATACTCGCGGTTTCGTCTGTTGACTTGAACTCCGCTTCTTCCAGCAATTCAATTTTCTCGGGTGGCTGTTCAGTTAACCAATGGGTTAATTCACTTTGCAGGCTGCTGCGCACCAGTGGCACTACCGGCAATGAACCCAGCGCCTTTCTCACCATAGCCAGGAAAGCTTCTGCTTTGCCGTCGGCACTGGCATCGACCACGACCAGGTTGTCCGGAATGGAAATAAAGCCATTGGTGTAGGTGTTTTTGGTAAATGCCTGTGGCAGCAAACGGGTAATAATTTGCTGTTTAAGATCCGACTGGGCCTTCTTACCTACCGGTGCTCCGGTTTCGGCTTCGATTTGCTCGACTTTCTCAGCCAGTTCAGCATTGACAACCGACGACGGCAGCAGACGCTCTTGTTTCTTCAAGGTGATCCAGTAACGCAACTGCGTTTGATGAAACAACATGCTGTGTTGGCCTGCTGAGTGAAAAGGCGAGGCAAAGCCCATAGTGGCCGTTTCTTGAGTACCACAAGGGCGAAAAGCGAATTCATTTAACGCCGTTTGCAGCGCTTCGTCATCCAGGGACAGAGGTTGTGTCAGCCGATAGGCTTTAATATTTTTAAACCACATAGAGCAACAGATTCTTTTGAAAAGGGCGGCAAAGGTTAGCAGTGCCGCCCGTTGATCGCAATAGAAGGAAAACGGAATCTACGTTCGTTTTGGAAAGCGAATTTCGTATCGAAGGCCTTTGTCGGGTTCACTGAAAGCGTCGATCTGACCGTCCAGTGCCTGGGTGACGAGGTTGTACATGATATGCGTACCCAAACCACTGCCGCCCTGGCCACGTTTTGTGGTGAAAAAGGCATCGAATAAGCGGTCAAGCTGACCTGCATTCAGGCCACAACCGTCGTCTTTGTAGGTGATCACAACGTCTTCGTCTTCTTCTTTTACAAGCAGGTCGATTACGCCATTGTCCTTATGCTCAAAACCGTGAATGATTGAATTCATGATCATATTAGTGACGACCTGAGCAATAATACCCGGCGCCGAACGTATCTCGAGGTCCTCGGGGCATTCAATGTTCACAACGTGCTTTTGGTGTTTGAATGAAGGTGCCAGAGATTGCAGTACTTCGTGCAGGTAACTCTTTAAATTAAATACCCTTTCGGCTTCACTTGTCTGGTCTACTGCTACTTGTTTGAAGCTAGTGATAAGCTCGGAGGCACGATTCAGGTTTGTCAGTAACAGGTGGGTTGTTTGTTCAGCTTCTCCCAAAAACGAGGCCATGGTTTTATTAGTCAGCGACTTTTCCTCGTAGGCTGCTTTTACCGTATCAATGCGGTCACGCAGGAAACTGGCTGCGGTAACACCAACACCTAAAGGCGTATTTACGTCATGGGCGATACCCGCGACTAATCCGCCCAACGACGCCATTCGTTCCGATTCAAGTAGCTGATCCTGAGCCAGCTTCAGGTGCTCCATAGATTTCGCCAGTTCCTGGTTTTTTTCTCTGAGCACATTTTCGATGTACTGTCGGTTTTCATTTTCCTGGCGAAGTTCTCGCTGGTTGGTGATCAGTTCGTCTTTCTGGCGTTCAAGGTCCAGCATGATCTGGCTAAGTGAAGCGGTCTTTTTCGCAACTTCCTGCTCGAGAAGGAGGTTCTGGTCGTCTAGTTTTTTGTTGACCCGGGTGAGTTCTTCCTGGGTACTTCGCAGCTTTTGCTGGGAAATTATCAAGTCGTCTATGACCTGGTTGTAGGAATATTGTAATAAGCGCAGTTCGTTTTCATCGTGCAGTGTTAAATGCACTTTTGACTCTTCCGGATGCTCCGGGTTGAATGCGCTCATTTGTTGCGTGATTTCTACCAACGGATCAGACAGCATCCGTCGGAATGCGGTCATAAATAAAAACACTAAAAACGCGGTTTTTACAATGGCGTTACCCAACAAAAAGAAAATACCGACTTCGATTCGGCTAAAGATAATATTGAAGTTGGAATAAAGGGTAACGTCACCCACCGTTGAAGCGCGATTGGAAAACTCGAAGATAAGCGGAAAGCTGTAACTGAATAAACCGCCGCTGTGATCTTCCAGTTCGCCGCTGCTTATTGGCGCGCGAATTTGCGCAATGGTCATGCCTAAATCCGCAATGTACTCACCGTTTTCATCACGGATCTGCACGCCGGTAACAATCGGGAGCTCCATTAATCCTTCGGCAATGGATTGAGCCTGAGGTATGTTTACTTCCCAAATGGCGCGGGTCAGGCTGGTCGAAAAGGTGTTTTTCAGGGTTTGAAGTTCAGACTCGATATGACTTTTGGTGCTCAAATATTCAGTGAATATCTGGCCAATGGTAACGATAAACGTCAGTATGAAATACACCGACAATACCCGGGTAAGTAATTTTCTCGACAATCCTGTCTGAACCGACGCCATCTGCAACCTATTTGCTATACGAATTGAAAAACCTGTGCTCAGTCAAGAATATGTGCAAATTGCTGAATTAACAAGTTATACGCGAGTGTTTAACGTTAAGTTTCATCGTAGCTTTTGTGTTACGTTGGATTCGGTGTCAAAGTTCATAAACTTGACATAATAATGTAATCGTTTAATAAAATTGTCACACACCCTGATAATAATAGCGGCGTTTTGGTTATGAGCTGGAAAAAATCTATGTCAAGAAGAGTCTTGTTAGTGGAAGATGAAGCGCCGATTCGCGACATGCTGAAATTTGTGCTGGAGCAGTCTGGTTTTGAAACAATTGAGGCGGAAGACTTCGACATCGCGCAGCAAAAATTGGTGGAGCCGTACCCGGATTTGATCCTGCTTGACTGGATGCTGCCAGGTGGCAGTGGAGTTCAGTTGGCGAAAAGTCTGAAGCAGCACGAGTTTACGCGGGATATCCCGGTTATTATGCTGACTGCTCGCGGCGAAGAAGAAGACAAAATTCGCGGCCTGGATGCGGGCGCGGATGATTACGTCACCAAGCCTTTTTCACCAAAAGAACTGATTGCCCGTATTAAAGCGGTAATGCGTCGCGTTACACCCACGTCGAATGAACAGCCAATCGAATTCAACGGCTTGAAGTTAGAGCCTATCTCGCATCGTGTAATGGCCAATGAAGACGCGCTGGATATGGGGCCGACGGAGTACAAACTCCTGCATTTCTTTATGACACACCCCGAGCGTGTTTACAGCCGTGAACAGCTGCTCGACAATGTATGGGGTACCAATGTGTATGTAGAGGATCGGACGGTAGACGTACACATTCGCCGGTTGCGTAAAGCAATTGGCATGCATGGTCACGATGCTATGATCCAGACTGTGCGTGGTGCCGGTTACCGCTTTTCTACTAAACTGTAAGTCATTGGCGCAATGGGGTATAGTGGTTGCCCCATTCAGCTTTCAATCACGTCGCACAAGTAAAGGATAAACCGGGATGTACTACCCCTTTTCATGGTTTAAGTCGATTGTGCGACTGTGTCTGTTTCTCATTGTATTTGCCCTGGTTGGCTGGTATCTCGACGACATGCTGCTCGCCGTGGCGTTAGGTGCTACCGGGTTACTGTTACTGAATTACTGGCATCTTTATAAGCTCAATCGCTGGTTGTGGCACAGTCGCAAAATGTCGCCGCCATCGGTAAATGGTCTGTGGGAACATATCTACGAAGGGATTTATTACCTGCAGCGCCGCAACCGTAACAAGCGCAAAGAATTAGGCGCGTTGGTTAAGCGTTTTCGGGAAGGCTCAGAAGCGCTACCTGATGCTGCGGTAGTGGTTGATGCAAAAGCCTGTATAATCTGGTGCAACCGTTTGGCTCGACTGGAACTGGGATTGCGTTGGCCGAGTGACGCTGGTCGCCGATTGGACAACCTTATTCGCCACCCGGAATTTATTCAGTATTTTCACGCGGGTAAATACCACTACCCCATTGAAGTGCCGTCGCCGCTGAATCCGCAAAAAACCTTCGAATACCGAATAATGCCCTATGGGGAAGAACATTTGCTGTTGATAGCACGGGATGTGACCAGGGTGTCGCAATTGGAAGAAATGCGCAAAGACTTCGTGGCCAATGTATCTCACGAATTGCGCACGCCATTAACCGTGATCAACGGTTACCTGGAAATACTGGCGGGCAGCGGTGATGAACTTGACCCGCTGACGCAAAAAGCCTTTTTGGAAATGAGTTCGCAGACGCAGCGTATGCAAAGCCTGATCGAGGATTTGTTGGTGCTGTCGCGTATTGAAGCGAGCTCTGAGCGGATTTATGAAAACACCGTGGATATGCCCGCAATGCTGCGTCAGATTAAACTGGAAGCCGACGCACTCAACAAAGATAAAGGTCACACCATAGCCTTTCATCTTGATGAAGGGGTTAAAATTTACGGCATTGAAACGGAGTTGCGCAGTGCCTGTTCCAACCTCATTTTTAATGCCATTAACTATACGCCGCCGGGTGGACATATAGATGTGTATTGGTCGGTGACCAAAGATGGTGTTAAGTTCGCGGTTAAGGACGATGGTGACGGTATTGAACAACGCCACTTGTCGCGATTGACCGAGCGTTTTTACCGGGTCGACAAAGCGCGCTCCAGAAAGACGGGTGGTTCAGGACTGGGGTTGTCGATTGTGAAACACGTACTGAATCACCATAATTCTCAGCTACAGATCACCAGTGTGGTGGGCGAGGGTAGTGTGTTTTTCTTTAATTTCGACGCCGAAATGATTGCCAGTCAGGATCCTGTTCTATGATGCGTATAGTGGTACTAACCCTGTTGTGTTGTTGGTCTGCACTGGTCGCCGCTGACGCACCTGAATACGAACGCAAACCCGGCGTGGCCGGCAAGATTACGTCTGTGGGTTCCGACACCCTGGCGAATCTGATGACCCTGTGGTCGCAGGAATTTAAACACTTGTACCCGGATGTAAAGTTTCAGATTCAGGCATCCGGTTCATCAACGGCACCGCCTGCGCTAACCGAGGGTACCGCCACAATCGGGCCGATGAGTCGCGAGTTGAAGCCCAGTGAAATTCAGGCATTTATAAGAGCGCACGGCTATCCGCCCACCGTCATTCAGGTGGCGTTGGATGCGATTGCGATTTTTGTTGAGCGCAGAAACCCATTGCCAGGCCTGACTCTTTCTGAGGTCGATGCAATCTTTTCCGCAACACGGTTTTGTGGTGGTGAGGAAGCAATATCTCACTGGTCTCAGTTAGGTGTCGATAATTATGGTCAGGGCGCGCCAATCCGCTTATTTAGCCGGAATTCGGTATCGGGTACGTACGGCTTGTTTAAAATCATGGCGTTGTGTGATGGTGATTTTACCAAAACCGTCAACGAACAACCCGGCTCGGCGTCGGTCGTGCTTTCTGTTGCATCCAGTAAAGGCGGCATGGGCTATGCGGCCTATGGTTACAAAACGGCTGGTGTCAGGGCGTTGCCGCTGGGTGAGAATGCTGCGGAGTTTATTCCCCTCAACGTAGAAACCGTGCGGGAGCAGCAATACCCCTTCACGCGTTTTCTGTATTTAGTGATCAACAAATCCCCTGACGAGCCGTTGCCCACGCTGGTCAGAGAGTTTCTTACCTTTGTGCTATCAGATACCGGGCAAAAGCTGGTGGCCCGAGACGGTTATTTTCCTATCAAAGAAACGCTATTGTTACGCCAACGCCGCCAATTGCTGGGGGCTTCAAGGTAAATTGTGACAGCAAAGCCGACTTTGCCGGCTCGCCTGATCTACACAACGTGTTTTCTTATCAATCTCTAAGCTTTTGTTTTTTAAATGGAATTTTTAATTCAGGCTAGCTTGGTAGCTTAAAGTCATTGATATATCTAATTTTTACCGCTGTTTTTTTATTAAAGTTTTGTGACGAACCTGTAATGTAACATTTCTGTCATTTTGCTTAGGTACTCTTCTCGCGTTTTTAAATTATAAGTCTATTTCTCACTTGGAGACACGCATGGAACTTAAGCAGTTATTTCAAGCCTCAGCAATTGCTGCGGCGCTGGCTCTTGCTGGTTGTGGTGGCGACATTAACATCACTGAAGGTAGTATCGACAACAGTGTAACAAACAACTACGGTGATTCAGGTACCGATGGTGGCACTGGTGGTGGTACAGACGGTGGTACTGACGACACGCTACCAGGTGAAACCAGCAGCTTCTTAAGCTCTGAAGTTTCTGCGGCATTAGGTCAAACGGTTGAAGTACGCACATTGTCTGGCACACTAACTGCCGACGATGCTGACGAGAACGGCAACATTACACTGACTAACGACACAGTATGGGCCATTGAAGGTCCACTGTTTGTTGGCGAAGACAAAGCAAACAGCGTTAACCTGGTTATCGAAGAAGGCACAATCATCTTCGGTCGCAGCGGTGGTGATTACCTGGTTGTTAGCCGTGACTCTACAATCGAAGCGGTAGGTACTGCAGACGCACCCATCATCTTTACTTCTTATCAGGACGTTACCGGTGACGAAGTTGGCGCAGGCCAATGGGGCGGTATTGTATTGCTGGGTAATGCGCCTTCTAACAAATGTCCTCAAGACGGCTCTGACTGCGCTCTTCAAATCGAAGGTGTAGAAGAAGGTGCGGTATTCGGTGGTACTGACGAAACAGACAGCTCAGGTACAATTAACTACGTTGTTGTTAAGTATGCAGGTTTTGAAATCGCAGTTGACAACGAACTGAACGGTGTAACTTTCGGTGGTGTTGGTTCTGGTACCGAAGTTGATTACCTGCAGGTTCACTCAAACGCAGATGACGGCGTAGAATTCTTCGGTGGTAACGTTAACGTTAAGCACCTTGTATTAACCGGTAACGAAGATGACTCTGTAGACTGGGACAACGGCTTCCAGGGTAAACTGCAGTATGTATTCGTTCAGCAGAACACCGCTGACGGCGACGCCAACCGTGGTATCGAAGCCGATAACGACGGTTCTGTACCAGACATCGAGCCGCAATCAAACCCAATGATCTCTAACCTGACAATCATTGGTAACAACTTTGACGGTGAAGACGATTCTGAAGGCGTATACCTGCGCGAAGGCACTGGCGCTCAAATCTATAACATGGTTATTACTGGTCCATCAGGTATGGGTGAGTGTTTCGAAGTTGAAAACTCAACTGAATCACAAGCTAACCTGGCTGACGGCACCATCACTGTTAAGTCTTCTGTTATTGCATGTGCTAACGGTGAAAACTTTAAGTCTGACACAGCAAACGGCGGTACTGACCTGGAAACCTGGTTCACTGCTGAAACCAGCAACAAGGTTCTGGATGCGTCTGCCATCCTGTTGAGCTCTACAGGCAAGCCTCTGGCTGACAGCCCACTGTTAGGTGCAGGTGAAGATGCATCGCAAGTTGACGGTTTCTTCGAAGCAACTGACTTCATTGGTGCAGTGGGTGAAACTGACTGGCGTCAGGGTTGGGCGTTTGGCTTCGGCGGCGGCACAATTCAGGTTGTTGAATCAACCTCTGGTTGCCCTGCTGGTACCTCTAACATCGCGTCTGTAGACGGAGTTACAACGACCTGTTCATTAAGCGGTACTTTGACTACTGATGTGAACCTGACTGAAGGTAACATCTATGCATTGTCTGGTGCGGTATTTGTAGGCGGCGACAATGAAAATAGCGCTACGCTGTCAATTGACGCTGGTGTAACGGTTTATGGTGCGTCTGGTAACGATTACCTGGTAGTAAGCCGCGGTTCAAAGATTGAAGCTGAAGGTACAGCGACTGACCCAATCGTATTTACTTCATACGACGACGTAACTGGCGGCACAACGGCGGCTGGTCAATGGGGTGGCCTGGTAATTCTGGGTAACGCGCCTTCTAACAAATGTCCGGATGACGGTTCAGCTTGTGCCCTTCAGGTTGAAGGTGTAGAAGAAGGTGCTGTATTCGGCGGCACTAACTCTGAAGACAACTCTGGTATCCTGCGCTACGTTCGCGTACAGTTCGGCGGTTTTGAAATCGCGCTGGACAACGAGCTGAACGGCATCACGTTTGGTGGTGTAGGTTCTGGTACCACTGTTGACCACATCCAGGTTCACGCGAATGCGGATGACGGTGTTGAGTTCTTCGGCGGTTCTGTAAGCGTTAAGTACCTGGTTCTGACCGACATTCAGGATGACAGCATCGACTGGGATAACGGCTTCCAGGGCAACATGCAGTACGTACTGGTACGTCAGGCACAAGACAACTCAGATGCTAACCGCGGTATCGAAGCTGATAACGACGGTTCTAACCCGGCTATTGAGCCTCAGTCTAACCCGTCACTGGCTAACGTAACCATTATCGGTAACACGTTCGACGGTGAAGATGACTCAGAAGGTGTTTATCTGCGCGAAGGTACAGGTGCACAACTTTACAACTTCATCGTAACCGGTCCAGCTGGTATGGGTGAGTGTTTCGAAGTTGAAGATTCAACTGAATCACAAACTAACCTGGGCGACGGCACTATCATGTTCAGCAACTCAGTTATCGCATGTGAAAACGGCGAAAACTTCAAGAATGCTGACACTGCAGTAGACCTGGAAGACTGGTTCCTGAACTCACAGTCGGGTAACGCTGTTGCAGCTACTCAGGCAGATGTTGTCTCTGGTATCTACAGCACAACAACAGCCACACCGTTTGACTTTACAGGTGACAGCTTCTTCGACAACGCTGACTTTGTTGGTGCGGTTAAAGAAGGTGATGACTGGACTGCAGGCTGGACCATTGGTCTGGAGTAAAGACCGGTAACTGGTTAACAAGAAAGCCCGTTGCACACCGCAGCGGGCTTACTTATAAGATAAATATAGAACGTGAATTACTCACTTTCTGGTTGAGATTGCTTTCAACGAGGTAGCAAAATGAAGAATCCTGCCTACACGTTTTCAATGAAATCTTTGTCACTGGCAGTGGCAGCCGGACTGTTCGCTCAGTCAGGTGTGGCCCTGGCACAAAGTGAAGAAGAAGCCATTGAAGAAGTGGTTGCTACAGGAACGCGTCTGAAAGGCACAGCAACGGCTGTGATGGAAGAGCGTAAAAATCAGGCATTCGTTGCCGATATCATGGGCGCGGAGCAGATTTCCAGAACGGGTGATGGTGATGCTGCGTCGGCACTTCGTCGTGTAACGGGTCTGACGCTAGTTGACGGTAAATTTATTTACGTGCGTGGTTTAGGTGAGCGTTATTCATCAACGCAGCTAAACGGTGCATCGGTACCGAGCCCTGACCCAACGCGTAACGTTATTCCACTGGATTTATTTCCATCGGGTATTATCGAAAGCCTGTCTGTGCAAAAGGCGTTCTCGCCTTCCATGCCCGCTTCATTCGGTGGTGGTAACGTAAACGTACGCCTTAAGTCTATTCCGTCTCAGTACATTTTTAACATGAGCGGTAGTTTGGGCACCAATACTAACAACTTTGATGATGCTTATTTCTACGATGGCGGCAGCGATGACTGGATGGGTAAAGATGATGGTACCCGCGCGGCACCCGCATCTATTCTTCAGCAATGGAACGAATTCAAGTTCCTCGATGACCTGACACAAGCCGAATCGGTAGAAATGTTCAAAGGCTTGCACCGCGACTACGACCCTTATCAGGCAAAAGTTGATCCGGATACCGGCTTCAACATGACCCTGGGTAACAGCCACGATATCGACGATGAATGGCGTTGGGGTTATCTGGTTACCACGGGTTATAACAACCAATGGAACGTGTCTGAAGAGTACATCGGCGAACAACCACTGCGCGACGGCGAAGACTCCATCCGCATGGTGCGTTTCTTCGACGAAGTCGATACCACTGAACACTCGGTAAAATGGTCTACCCTGATGAGCCTGGGTATCGACTATAACCGTCAGCATCAGATTGATTACAGCCTGATCGTATTGAACGATACCCGCGACCAGTTCCGCGAAAAAGTCGGTAACTCAGCCAACATTCAGTTGGTGGATGATCAGCGTATTCGCGAATATGAAGTGTTGTACGAAGAACGTCGTATGTACACAAACCAGTTGAAAGGCATGCACACTTTCCCAAGCCTTGGCTTTATGGGTGTAGACTGGAAATACTCGCTGGGTCGTTCATCGCGTAATGCACCAGGCAACATGGAAGCGCGTTTCATTCTGACCGATGAAAACCAGGACGGTGTATACGACAAGGTCAATGAAAGTGTGTTAACCAACGCACAAACAGCTGCGCGTTATTCATTTCAGGCGCTGCACGACCGTGTAGAAAACTACGGCTTTAACGTAAACTACCCGGTTACTATGGGTCGCTGGGAAATGGAATTCAAAGGTGGTTACGATTACGTCAATAAAATCCGTATCGCTGAAAACCGCCGTCTTGACGTGAGTACTCGTGCGTTTGCCGATACGTCTATTTTACAGGGGAACGTCTACTCGGATATCCTCACTGATGACGTACTGGATTCGGCCAGCTATACCAGCATCAACTTGCTGCGTGATACCACGATTGCAGGTGATGATTACATTGCTGCTCAGTTAATTGACGCTTATTATTTCGAGGCTGATTTATTCTTCGACAATACCTGGCGCGTAAGTGGTGGTGTACGTTACGAAGACTTCCGTCAGGCAGTTGTGCCGTTCGATCCGCGTACTAACCAAATCGATTTGGCTGATGACGCAGACCGTGCGCAGCTCCAATTTATGGAAGATGACTTCTATCCGTCGATTGCTGTAACGTACTTTATGGAAGAAGACATGCAGTTGCGTGTGAGCTTCGGTCAAACCGTAGTTCGTCCGGACTTGCGTGAAGTCTCTTCTGCTACCTACATCGATCCGTTAACGGAATTCCCGATTGGTGGTACCCCAGGCATCCGTACAACGAAAATTGCGAACTACGATATTCGTTGGGAATGGTATCGCGAAGCGGGCAACAACTTGTCTGTAGGCCTGTTCTACAAAGACATGGACGACCCTATTGAATCGGTGCAATCACCGGCTCAGGATGGTCCGCCGCTGGTGCGTATTGCTAACGCTGAATCGGGTGAACTGTACGGTATTGAAATCGAGTTCCTGCAAGGTCTGGAAGTCATCGGCGACGGTATCTGGGACAACTTGTTTGTATCAGGTAACATCACGCTGAGTGATTCAGAGATTGAACTGGACCGTCAGAATATCGTAGAACAAACCGGTGTGTCGGCGTCGATTACTAATCTGAAACGTCGCTTAACCGGTCACTCACAATATGTACTTAACACCCAGTTAGGTTATGACTCTGACAATGGCGAGCACTCGGCATCGTTGGTGTATAACGTATTTGGCGAGCGTATCATCATTCCGGGTATTGATTTCTTCGACGATACTTACGAAGCGCCATTCCACTCGCTGGATATGGTGTACAAGTATTACCCTGACTTTAATACCACTGTCACATTCAAGGTGCAGAATATTCTGGATGACCAGCAAGAGCTGGAATTTGAGAACACCCTGGCCCGGTCTGAGACAAAGGGAACCCGCTTAAGCCTATCGTACAAGTACGATTTTTAAGCTAGCGTAACCCATTGAAAAAGCCGCTTTTTAAGCGGCTTTTTTTGTTATCAAAACGGGAAAGTTTTTTTATGACAGTCTGGTAATAAAACTGTCACATAAAACTCCTATCCTACCCGCAGTTTTTAGTGGTCGGTTGTTCCGATTTCTTATAACAAAAAGGTTTGAATGTATGAAGCTTTTTAACACGTTGCTGGTAAGCACGGCACTTCTGTCGGCATCAGCATTCGCACAAGAGCAGGAATTAGCGCCTGCCATAGATGCTGCCAAGGAAATCAATGAATCTGCGGCCACGTCGCAGCAAAGAATTGACGGTATTACCGATCAAATTGACAGCAAACTGCAGCAGTTCAAGACACTGAACAAAGAGATTGAAGGTTTAAATATCTACAATCAGCAACTGCAAAAGCAAATTGCTAACCAGGAACAGGAAATGGCTGATTTGAATGCAGCGATTGACGAAGTTTCTGTTATTGAACGTCAAATTACCCCGCTGATGATTCGCATGATTGACGGCCTGGAGCAGTTTATCGCTCTGGACGTGCCTTTCCTGCCTCAGGAACGCGCAGACCGCATTGCGAACCTGAAAAGCATGATGGACCGCGCTGACGTTGCATCATCTGAGAAATTCCGCCGTGTAATGGAAGCTTACCAGGTTGAGATGGACTACGGTCGCACCATGGAAGCTTACACCGGTATTCACAACATTGACGGTCAGGAACGTGACGTTGAGTTTTTACGTCTTGGTCGTACTGCGCTGATTTATCAGACTCGCGACGCCAGCACGCAGGGAGTGTGGAATAAGCAAACTCGTCAATGGGAAGAGTTAGACAGCTCTTACCGTACGCAAATCACTAAAGCATTACGCATGGCCAAGAAGCAACTTGCGCCTGATCTGCTAATGCTGCCAGTTGCCATTACAGACTAAGAGGACGAAGTGATGTTGAAATCGTTGAAAACCATCGTATTTGGTCTGGTTGCAGCAAGCCTGAGCATGTCTGCCATGGCAGAGAATGAGCGAGCTCTGGACCTGGATGCACTGCTTAAGCAACTGGAAGAAGGCAAATTTGCTCAGACACAACAAAACAAGCAACGCGAACAAGAGTTCCTTGCTAAACGTGCTGAACAAGATCAAATTTTGCGTGATACCAATACATTACGCGACAACACCCTGGCTTTGTCAGAGCGTCTGGAAACCCAGTTTGAGCAGAACGAATTTAAACTGGCAGACCTGAACGAAGCGCTGACGACTCGCCTGGGTTCATTAAAAGAACTGTTTGGTGTGCTACAGCAAGTGGCGGGTGACACCAAAAACAAATTCTACAACTCGATGATTTCTGCTGAAATCAGCGGTCGTTCAGAATTCCTTGACCAGTTGGCGCAAGACATGGGCTCTAGCTCAAAACTGGCGTCTATCGAAGAAATCGAGCGCGTATGGTTCGAACTACAACGCGAAATGACCGAGTCGGGTAAAGTGACCAAGTTCACTACTGATGTGGTTGAAGCGGGCGGCGCGAAAGTCAGCAAAGAGGTTGTTCGCGTAGGTCCATTCGCACTGGTTGCTGATGGTAAATACCTTGAGTTTAACGGCGTAACCGGCACGGTATCAGAGCTGATTCGTCAACCTGCTGATCGCTACGGTGAGTCTGCTGCTGAACTGCAATCTTCAAACGGCGACATCGTTAAGTTTGGTATCGACCCTACAGGTGGTTCAATCCTGGGTCTGTTAGTCCAAGCGCCTAACCTGCAGGAACGTGTAGAGCAAGGTGGTGTGGTCGGTTACATCATCCTGATTGTGGGTGCATTTGGTCTGCTGCTGTCTATTGAGCGTTTGTTTACGCTGACAGTTATCCGCGCCAAGGTGAACAGCCAGCTGAAATCTGCTGAAGTCAAAACTAACAACCCGCTGGGCCGCGTACTGAAAGTCCGTGACGAGCATCCAAATGCCGATACTGAAGCATTAGAGCTGCACTTAACCGAAGCCATTCTGGCCGAAGTACCTAAGCTGGGTCGCAACCTGACTATCATCAAGATCATCTCTGTTGTTGCACCGCTGATGGGTCTGTTAGGTACCGTTACCGGTATGATTAATACCTTCCAGGCGATTACCCTGTTTGGTACCGGTGACCCTAAGCTGATGGCGGGTGGTATCTCTACGGCATTGGTTACTACGGTTCTTGGTCTGGTAGTCGCAATCCCAACTACCTTACTGTACGCGATGCTGAATACGCGTAGTAAGAACATCGTTTACATTCTGCAGGAACAAGCTGCTGGTGTGATTGCTGAGCGCGCTGAGCGAGGCTAATCATTATGATTGAGTTTCTTGAAGCAATTCGTGATTTTACAGAAACCGGAGGCCAGGTACTCCTGGTCATCGGTTTACTGATATTCGTGATGTGGCTCTTGATCCTCGAACGCGCATTGTACCTGTTAATCTGGCACAAAAACTTCAGTAAAGAAGCGGTAAAGGTTTGGAAAGCACGTGAAGATCGCTCTTCATGGCACGCTGAACAAATCCGCTCCAAGATGATTTCGACGCTGACCATTCAGTTAAATGGCAGCATCCCCATCATTCAGGCGTTGGTGGCACTGTGTCCACTGTTAGGTCTGATGGGAACCGTAACCGGAATGATCGAAGTATTTGATGTTATGGCCATCTCAGGCTCAGGTAATGCCCGTTCAATGGCTTCTGGTGTATCTAAAGCCACCATCCCCACAATGGCGGGAATGGTAGGCGCACTGTCAGGCGTATTCGCCTCGACCTGGTTGAACCGCAAGGTGAAAACCGAACGTGCACATCTTGAAGAAGCATTGATCAAGCGTTAAGGCATGCATCGGGTATTCCCGGTGCATCTAGTAAGGTAAAAGAATTATGAAACAGCATTTTCAAAACCTGGTTGACGAAGAAGAAGCAACGATTGATATGACGCCCATGCTGGACGTTGTATTTATCATGTTGATCTTCTTTATCGTAACGGCGTCGTTCGTGAAGGAAGCAGGTATTGACGTAAACCGTCCTGAAGCTGCCACCGCAGTGAAGCAAGACCGGGCCAACATCCTGATTGCTATTTCAGATAAAGGCGAAATCTGGATCAACAAACGCCGTATCGATGTACGTGCTGTACAGGCCAATATTGAGCGTCTGCACGCTGAAAACCCACAAGGTACTGTGGTAATTCAGGCTGATAAGAAAGCCACGACCGATACCCTTATTAAGGTTATGGATGCTTCACGTGCCGCGGGCGTGTACGAAGTGTCTATTGCAGCGCAAGAGCCATAAGCGAGCATTGCTATGTCACGATTTTTAATCGCATTTGTTGTATCACTGGCGATTACATTGGGATTGTTCTTTTTAATGCAGTCGCTGATCAAAATGGGCGGCAGTGCATTAACTGAACCACCGAAAGGCAGCGTGCTGGACTTTGTTCGCGTGAAGCCTGAAGAGCAGGTTCAGAAGAAAGAACGCAAGCCCCGTAAGCCGCCTAAGCCGGAAGAACAGCCGCCGCAAATGGATACGCCGCAAATGGACTCGCCAAGTCCGGATGCAGACGGCAGCGGAATGTCATTCTCAGCCGATGTTGGCGACAGCATGTCACTGGAAGGTGGCGGTCTGGCGCTGGAGTCGGGTGACGGCGAATACCTGCCAATTGTGAAGGTATCACCCGTGTATCCGCGCCGTGCACTGCAGCGCGGTATCGAAGGATTCGTGATTGTTGAATTCACGGTTACCAAACAAGGCGCGGTAAAAGACGTTTACGTTATTGAGGCAAACCCGGAAGGGATTTTTGAACAGGCTGCTATGGATGCTGCCATGAAGTTCAAATACAAGCCTCGGGTTGTGAATGGCGAAGCCACGGAAGTATCCGGTGTGCAAAACCGCATAACATTCCAGATAGACGGGTAATGACAGTATGAAGCAAACACTCTCTCGCACCCTGTTATCCCTGGTTGCAACGGGCTTGTTGGCAACGGGCAGTGTGTCTACGCTGTTGGTCAGTAATGACGTTGTTGCTCAGGAACAAAAAGCCAGTGAGCGTCCTACCCGACGTACACCGGCACTGCGTTCAAAAGTTTACGAGCAGTTAGCCCGAGCACAGTCAGCCGCCGATGGTGGCAATCTGGCTGAGGCCATTGAAATTCTGGACGTTGTACAAGATAAAGAAACCTCCATGAACAGCTACGAGCTGGCCATGATGTATAACTTTTACGGCTTTATTTATTACAACGACGAACAGTACGACAAAGCCCTCGAAAATTTCGCGAAGGTGGTTGAGCAGCAGCCTATTCCGGAGAGCTTCGAGCTAAGCACGCTGTTCAGTCTGGCACAGCTAAACCTGATGCAAGGCAACTATGCCGAAGCCATTACGTACCTCGAGCGCTGGGAAAACCTGAATACAGGTAAAATTCCACCGAAGAACCTGGTGATCAAGGCTCAGGCGTACTATCAGAACAAACAGTACGCCGAAGCGGCCGACTTTATTACTGCGGCGATTAAAGGCCACGAAGAAGAAGGCATGATCCCGGACGAAGGCTGGCTAATCCTGCAACGTGCTATCTATTACGAGCTGAAGCAGCCCGAGAAAGTGAAAGACGTGCTGGTGAAAATGGTCAAGTTGTTCAACGAACCAAAGTACTGGATCCAACTGGCCGGTATGTATGGTGAGCTAGGTGAAGAGAAAAAGCAGCTGGCTATTATGGAAGCCGCGTATCAGCAAGGTTATGTAAGCTCAGCTGCGGACATTTTTAATCTTGCACAGCTGTATTACTACCATAAAGCCCCATACAAAGGTGCGCGTTTAATGGAACAGGCGCTGAATGACGGCGTGCTTGAAAAGAACCTGCGTAACCTGAAGTTCCTCGGTCAAAGCTGGACACTGGCAAAAGAACAGGAAAAAGCGGTACCGGTAATGGCGCAGGCAGCTGAATTGTCTGATGACGGTGAGCTGGATGCGCAGCTGGCGCAAATCTACCTGAACATGGAAGACTGGGACAACGCCATTTCTGCTGCAGAGAAAGCGATTGAAAAAGGCGAGTTGCGTAATGCGGGCATCCCATACCTGATCAAAGGCATGGCATTGTATAACAAGAAGCAATACGCCCAGGCCTTGAACGAACTGGCGGAAGCCGAGAAGTTTAAGTCAAGTCGCGGTATGGCACAGCAGTGGTCGAAATTTGTTGAATCAGAAAAAGCCAGCAGTGAGCAGATTCAGGCGGAATTAGGTTCGTAGACTGTGATCAAGTAAACGTTTAAGCGTTAGATATTAAAGGTCGGCATGATGCCGGCCTTTTTTTATACTTGAATATGGAGGGGGTTGAGGTTAGGTTTCGTACAGTTGTTTTATCTTTTTATTTAACACTAGGATGTCAGAATAAAATGAAAGCACTCAGACAACTCACAATTGCAGTTTGTTTTGGGATAGCGAGCAGTAGCGCCTACGCCCAAACGGCGAGCACGTTCAGCGAAGCGTATAACCGTTATACCCAGGCGGTTGATGCAGGGAACGGCGAACAGGCTGTTAAATATGCGAATCTGGCACTGAGTTTGGCCAGTGATTCGGTATTGAGCAGCACTGAAAATTATTACGCGTTGTAGTATAACCTGGCCAATGCGCTGCGTTTAAACGAGCAGTTTAGTGAAGCGGAAGACGCGTACCAATCACTCATCATTTATGCGTCGGGTAACTTTGGCCAGCTCCATTTGAAGACGTTTTTAGCACGCCTCGAATCCTACGATTTAATACGAACCACTGCCAGGCTGCCGTCAACGACATCGGGTTTTCAGCGAGCAGAAAAAGCCTTAAAGGCCATTTTAAATGACTTAGAGGACGTTCCGGAAGAACCGCTCTATGACGCGGCGATCATTTACTACAGTGCGTTGGCGCCTATTACCCGTTATGGCGCCACCCCCTTGTCATTTTCAAGAACTGAAACCTTAACCGAAAAGGCCCTCGTGCTGGCAAATGAAAGCTGGGGCGCGAACGATTTAAGGACGGTTCATCTGAACTTTCTTATGGGGAAATTACGTTACGCACATAAAGATTACGAACAGGCGAGTGGTTACCTTGAGTCGGTGGCTAAACGCGTTAATGATGCGACGCTCTATTCACACCCCTGGGCATTGAAAGCCCATGCTATGTTGGTTCTGACCTATTCAAAAATGGGTGAACAAGACAAAGCAACACAGCATTGCCAAACTATTGGCAGAATGACCCCCTGGGATGAGAATCAGGAGCCGGACCCTATTTATCGTGTTAATCCGGTTTACCCTCGTACGGCGGCGATGGGGCGACGAGAAGGGTACGTGGTAATTGAATTCTCTATTGATGAACAAGGTTTTGTGACTTCTCCCGATGTACTGGAATACACAGGGAGTAAAAAATTCATTCGGGCAACGCTGGATGCATTGGATCAATGGCGGTACGCACCGAAGTTCACCGACGGAGAACCCGTGGTTGCGCAAAATATGAAAGTACAAATGGACTTCAAATTAAGCCCGTAGCATATAGCAAGGTCATGAATCTTCGAGAGATTCATAACTTTGTCACAGACCACTGTCATAGTCGGCGCATATTGATTTATCAGCGCGTGACGTTATGACATTTTCCCGCAGACACTTTATAAAAACGGGTTTGGCAACCGGTTTAATTTCTCCGTTTTATCGACCGGCTTTCGCTCTCCCAAACAGTGCCTTATTCGATTGTGGCGTCGCTAGTGGCGACCCTACCCACGACGCCGTGATCATCTGGACACACACCACAAAGCCGGTAACGTTAACGTGGCAAGTGGCCGAGGATGTGGCATTTACCCGCATTGTAAAACAAGGTCAGGGACGCACCTTTGACGAAGCCGATTGCACATTTAAAGTAGATGTGACCGGGCTGACGCCCGGCAGTATCTACTACTATCGCTTTTCTTCCGGCTCCGAACAAAGCGAACCCGGCCGTACGAAAACCCTGCCTGAAGGTAATCTGGACACCTTGTCGATTGCCGTTGCCAGTTGTTCGAATTACCCCTTTGGCTATTTTAATGCCTACCACCATATTGCATCAGACAGTGACATTGATTTCGTGGTGCATCTGGGGGATTACATCTATGAATATGGTCAGAGCGGGTGGGGCGCTGAATCGGGACGTCAACTTAATCGTCAGCATCTGCCTGCCCATGAAATAGTGAGTCTGGCAGACTACCGCCAGCGTCACCGCCAATATAAAACCGACAGCGGCTCAAGACTCATGCACGCTACACACCCACTCATTCCGACCTGGGACGATCATGAGTCGGCCAACAACCCTTATATGAATGGGGCGCAAAATCATCAATCGCACGAAGGCAGTTGGACGGCAAGAAGAGCTGCGTCAATTCAGGCTTATTACGAGTGGATGCCGTTGCGCGAACCCGGTCCGCAGGTTAATAAAGCGCAGCTATGGCGACACTTTTCGTTTGGTAACCTGGCCACTCTAACCACCCTCGAAACCCGCCACACCGGTCGCAGTCTTCAAATCGACTACGGTGAACACTTAAAACAGTTGAATACCGAACAATCGCTCAGGCATTTCATTGAAACCGTATTGGGCGATCCATCCCGTACCATGATAAGCGTCGCGATGGAGCAGTTTTTAGAAGCACAGTTGGCGGCATCGGTGAAACACGCCAAGTGGCGGCTGATTGGCAATCAAATTCCCATTGCCCGGACGCATGTGCCGGATGTGACCGACTTGACATTGCCCACGAGTCTGGCCGACAACGATCCGGTTGCGGCACACTTCGCTTATTTTATGGCCCTCGGCAAGCTGGACTTGCCCATCTACCTCGATACCTGGGACGGTTACCCGGTTGCCAGAGAAAAATTCTATCAGCTTTGTCAGTCGGTTGACGCGACGGATTTGATAGTCCTGACCGGCGATAGTCACGCTTTCTGGGCGAATCAGTTGTATGCCGGTGATGGCGATGCCATGGGCGTCGAACTGGGTACCGCCGGGATCACCTCACCGGGTGATTTCGAGTCGTTGGGACCTGAACTGGCGACAGAGTTAGATTTGCGTGTTGCGTCGCACAATCGAGAGATTATGTGGACTGACTGTCAGCACCGAGGTTACGTAAAGGTGTCTCTGCAGCCTGAGCAAGCCACAGTGAAGTTTATTGCGGTAAGCAATGTAAACTCTGAGCATTACACCGCTAAAACGCTTCGTCAGTACCGTATAACCAAACAAGGTCGCTCGCTGTCGATGACGCGCGCATAGCGCTACACGTCATGCTGCCTTCTGAAAGGCAGCATCGCTTCGTCTATTGCATGGCGATCGCTGCCACACAACGTGTTTGTCTGGCTGTTGGCGTAAATACTGTTCGCGTGTTGCATAATGGTATTCACAGCCAAGGCGTTACAGTGGGACTGCAGCGTCGCCAGGCTATTCAGTAAATGAACCTGCACCTTTGTATGCGAACCGGCCATTTGTCTTATTTGACTAAATGCGGTGTCCACTATCCCTTCGAAGGTAAAGGTTCGGCGCTTTAGCCATACCTCAGTACTATTGTGAACCAGGGTGTCGGCAGGGAAGTCACGCTGACAAATAAGCACGCAGGCTGCGGTGAGTTTATCTATGCAGGTAATGGCGGTATGCGGATCGTTGATGCCTGGTGACAACGCGCGCAGAGCAATTTCAACCAGTTGGCTAACTGCAAATTCCGGATCCTGAATGGGCGTGCGCTCGCTCCCCAATACAACGGCGTCGTGTAAATCACTGAAGGCGTCGGCCCCAACAGGTTGTTTGCAATAAAGCGTAATCAGTTTGGCGTCTTTCACGACATGGTCACCGCTTCGTACGTGGATTTCACTGCCGCTGACCTTAACCGCTGATATCGCCATAAAACTGGCATAATTAATAGTTTGCACATAACCGCTGCATCGGGCATGCAGCACCAGGGGAAAACTCTCTTGCGTGTTCGTCCAGCTTTCGTTAACGGCTTTATGCGCTGAGTCTGATTCGGGTTTTGGCAGCAAGCTATCAATGCTACTGCAAAACGCATTGAAGCAATTAGCGATAACCTGATCGGCTTGAATGGACCGCGATACATGGTGAATAAAGTACACAATGGTGACGCAGTCGACGATAGCAAAAAAGACGGTAAAACCGGCCAGCAGAGAAATGGCATCCTGATTTTCAGCAATTGACGACAAATGGTGTAACGACAGCAAGCAAAACAAAAAGGTGGATACCATGATACCCAGCACGGCCTGGGTGCTTTTGTCGTTCATAAAATTGCGTATGAGCCTTGGTCCGAACTGATTCGACGCCAGAGTCAGGGCAACCAGCGTCATTGAAAAAGCGATACTGGTGAAGGTGATCATTGCACCGGCAACGGTAGACAACAGCTGTTGTACATTCTCCGGCGTGACCCTGGGTATCAGTGGTTGCAGAAAGTCGGGTAAAAAGGCTCGCTCAATTACCGACAGGCAGGTATAGCAGAGCGCAACGCTGCCCAGCATCATCAGTACCGGAATAAACCAGTAGCTGGTAGACAGTGACTCCCAGAAAACCCGAACCCGGGCAGTGATGATCCTCAATGACACCCTGTATTCCTTTTTTGAGATTGGAAAACTACGCTATCACGTTTGACGAGGAAAGAAACCCAATGTGCGGATGAAGCCGGTGAATGGCTGTTAAATCGGGTAGGCTGAGAGGACTAATTTAGGTACCAGGTTTTGCCGGTTCAGGCGATAAAGCGGAGAGGGTAAATTACCCTCTCACAGGTACGGTATTTTACTCGGCCGTTTCAGCCAGCGCGTCACGGCACGCTTTGGTTTGTGCAACCAGTGCCTGGCGAACTTCGGTAGGACTGTGACAGGCTTTGGCAAACGGAATAAACACAATTTTACCTTCGGCCGACTGATAATGAGCACCTTCAGCAAATACGCTTAGCATGGTGACTTTGCTGGTCTGCACGTTGGCAAAATGAGCCAGAATGAGTTGCATGGCATCCTGATGATCGTCGTTCATATGTTCAATCATACCGGCGGTATTGCGTTGCCATTCCTGGCTTTCCGTTTGCCAGAATTCAGGATTGATCCAGTGGATCTTACCAAACCCACCAATAAAGCGAACACGTGCTACGCTGATTTTGTAAAAGTGGAAATCATGGGTTTGCTGGTAAGCTCTGGCCTGAGGAAACAACTGAAAATATTGCTCAGAACATAGCGCAATTTCTGCGTCATCAGTGAGCTGGCTGGCATCGCCCATAATGGTGACGCGACCATTGGCCTGTGAGTCATCCTCGCTGGGATCGAATACGGTCAGGCTGACTTTACTGTCGGCTTTTATATTGCGGGTATGAAGCGCGATGTCACTGATGTAAATGATCACATCCCCGGTATGGGTTGTGACAAACGGCACAATTGAGCCAAAGGGGTAGCCAGGCATTGAGGTAGACTGGGTGCTTAACACACCAGAGTGTTGGGTACGGCATAGTTGTTTGGCTTCAAAAGCGAGCGTTTGCATGGTCATGGGTGTTCCTTATTCTTAATACATAACATGGTACGTCAGTGGGTAACCAAAGGGGGTTTACCCGGACGCGTAATTAGTTCTATTGGGGTGCGGTAGCACCGTGTGAGCACGGATTCAGTGAGTACGTTACGCGGTGATCCCTGTGCAATGCAGGCGCCTTCGCCCAATACCCACATCTGTTGACAGTAGGGCGAGACTAAGTTGATATCGTGACTGATACACAGTACCGCTAAGCCCAGGCTGGTCAGGGCATTCAACTGCTCCATCACACCGCGCTGGTGACGCAAATCCAGCGCCGACGTCGGCTCATCCAGCAACAGTAATTTGCCGCGCAGGTCCGGGGTGACGTTCACTGGCTGATGTTCAGGAATGAGCTGTAACACCGCTTTGGCCAGAAATATGCGCTGGCGCTCGCCGCCTGACAGGGTTTGTATATCCCTGCCCAGTAAATGCGTTAAATCAAACCATTGCGCTACGCGGGCAACCCAGGCGGTACGCAAAGCCAGCGGTTCTTTGTAAAGGCTTCGTCCCAACAACAGAATTTCGTCTGTTGAGTAGGCAAATGGCGTATTTGGATGCTGCTGCATCACTGCCCGCTGTTTTGCCATGTCTGCAGGAGACCAGGCAGAAAGTGGCCTGTTGAGCAGCGAAACCGGCAGAGCCGTATTGCGAATGCCTGTGAGGTGTAAAAGCAGAGTAGATTTACCACAGCCATTCTCGCCGACGACGGCGGTCATTTCACCGGCTCGCAGTTTTCCTGTCAGGTTGTGAATCAACGTGCGATTGCCTCTGGTAATGGACGCATTGTGAATGGCAAGTACCGGATCAGTCATCGATGCGCCCTCGCTGTTGGTACAATAAATACAAAAAGAATGGCGCGCCTACGGCAGAGGTAATAATGCCAATTGGGATCTCCAGCGGGCTGAACAGGCTGCGTGATACACAATCAGACAGGACCAGTAACACACTGCCCAAGATACCACTGGCTGGCATCAGGAAGCGTTGGTCAACGCCTACCAGGTTGCGGCAAATATGTGGGATCACCAGACCAATAAAGCCAATGATGCCGCACAGGGCGGTGGCAAGCGCAACGGCAAATGCCACTGTCCAGAGCAACAGGTTTTTATAACGTTTAACGTTGAGCCCCTGATAAGCCGCGTCTTGTTCACCCAGGGCAAATAAATTCAACGCGGAGCGGCAATGCCAAAATACACTGGCGCTGATTGCTAAACAGCTGCTAAGTATAGCGACCTGCAACCAGTTTGCTCCTGCCAGACTGCCCATGGTCCAATATGATATCTGTCGCAATGCATCATCGTCAGCAAGGTAGCTGATTGCCCCAATGACCGTGCCTGTCAGCGCATTTATTGCAACGCCGGCAAGAATGAGTGTGCCGACTGCAATACCGTGAGCGCGTCTAGCCATATGTAATACCATCGCTACTGTTAGTAATGCACCGCAAAATGCGGCAATAACCGTGGCAAAAGGGGTTATACCGGGCCAGTATAGTGGCAGTATCGCCATGCTGGTGGCCGCTGCGGCTGCAGCCCCGCCGGAGATACCGATCAATCCGGGATCAGCCAGTGGGTTTCTGACTAACCCCTGCATCGCACACCCCGCCATACCCAACAACGCACCAACACAAATGGCCATGAGCGTGCGGGGCAAACGCAAATCCCAGAGCACGTACCACTGCATTGCCACGTGTCTTGGTGTAGCGTCTTCAGCAGTCAGGTATTGCCAAATCGCTGACCATTGCCAGTCGTAGCTGCCCAAAGATACGGACAGCCAGGCACTGATGAACACCGCAGAAACGGCGCCAGTTAATATATGCTGGCGGCGATGATCACGCGCAGTAATATGCTGATTAACCTGCACATCGGCAGCGTGAGCGGTAAGGTTAGTCACGTTGTTGTGTTTCCGTAGCAACGGTGGCCTCAACAATCTGAGCCAGCGTATCAGCAACTCTGGGCGAGAGTCCCAGGCTGGTGGCACTCGACAATGGCGTAACAGCACATTGTTTGCCTGCATGTGTCATCGCGATGGCTGGATGTGCACACAGGGCCTCAATGGCAGCCTGGTCGCTGCCAAAGTGGCTGGCCATGAAAATGATATCCGGATTGGCTTGCATCACACTCTCGTTGCTCATCAGTTTGTATTCGTTGAGGGAAGACGCAATGTTGTGCATACCCAGTTCGCTAAACAAAGCATCCGGCAGAGTATGACTGCCCGCAACGGTTAGACCTCGGTCGTTATTCGCTACTACATAGAGCGCCTTTTTCCCTTTCACCTGAACAGCGGCTGAAGACTGTAAGACGGTGTCGATACTGCGTTTTACCTGCAGTTTTAAGGTGTTGGCATTGGCTGTCGCATCGAGATCTTCGCCAATGTCGCCAATCATGCCTAACAGTCCATCCAGTGTGCGTGGGTGGTTGTATTTGATCACCGTAACGCCAGCGGCTTCCAATTGTTGTAACACGGCATCGGGTCCAGTGGCCGCAGCGCCCAGCACATGGGTTGGGTTTTGTGCCAGTACACCTTCGGTACTGAGCTGTCGGAAGTAACCCAGTTTCGTAAGTTCAGCGGCAGCATGGGGGTAGTAACTTGTGCTGTCGGTGGCGACCACATGGTCACCGCGATCCAGCGCAAACACTATTTCTGTTACGCTGGCGCCTGCTGCGACAATGCGTAACTGCTCATGGGCGCCTGTTGAGCACGCCCAGAGTGTACACAGGAATAAAACAATACGTTGCATAAATCACTCTCATTACTGCTACCAGACCTGCACAGCGTACAGGCCCGGACAGCAAAGGTTATTCTGTTATGGCGTCGGCGCGGAAACTGTAGTTACCTGATGTGCCGGCTTCATCGTAATAGCTGGTGATCTGGAATTTGTAAGTAACATCGCCAGCCTGGATCAGATATACGCCGAATTGCGAATACAGCAGGTGCGTGCTGCCGTCGTAGTAATACCACGGCGTCGCATCAAACGCGTATTCGGTGTAGGCATCGCTGGTGAACCCCATGTAAGGCGCAGCAGCAGAATCGATTCCTGTGTAGGTCTGGCCATCTGTTTTGATGACCGTTGCGTCGTCTGCCAGAGTCAGTGAAAACGCTGCACCGGCATCACCGCAAGTTAGCATCAGGTCCCACTCATCGGCTTCTGTTGCTGTGGTTTGTGTATCAAAGTCGACATAGGTATCGTCGGCACAGGCTTCCGTTTGCAGGGTTAACGTTTGCGCTGTAGCGAACTCACTTTGTCCATCCAGTACGCTTTGATGCGCAATTTCAAACGTGATTTCACCGATCTCACGCCCCGTGGTTTGAATGTCGGTAACCCGGAATTTGGTGTAGTTACTGTCGGAATACACAATGTAATACACATCGTCAGCGGCGGTGACTACGTGGGTTGTCATGTCATAGTTATAGAAACTGGTGCCCACTACCGCAGCGGCTTCGTCACTGCTAAATGCGTCAGCTTCAGGTACATCTGCCAGCGTAATGGCCGTGTAGTCATCCAGTTCTGAATCAGCTGTCGCTGTAGTGAACATATCTGCGATAGGGTTGCCGTCAGCATCATAAAAGTCAGCGTTGTTACCGGTAAAGTACACGCTGACGGGCGTTTCCTGTGCCGTGTTCAGCCACACTTTGGTGCGACGGAAGGCGATATCCCAGGTCGTGTCTGTGGCCGCTTCCTCGTCAGTCAGTTCAACGGTGCTCTGGGTGTCTAAATCGAAGTACACCGTTACAGGCTCGCTGGTAGAGCCTGTGCTGTAAGGGCCGTAAATCTCGCCTTCGGTAATGATTTCTTCTTCGGGCGTTTTGTTACTGCTGCCTCCACATGCGGTTAATAACATGGCCATCGTGGCTGGCAATAAAGTGGCGGTTAAGCGCCCGGTCGAAACTTTCATGAGAACTCCTGCTGTTTAAAATTGATACTGGGTGCTGAGCACAATCTGACGACTCACAATGCCGCGGGCATCGAACAAGCCTTGTTGTGTTTTGGCGGTGTTTTGGTGTTGGTCGAAGATATTTTCTATGCCTACCTGCCAACTCAGGTGGTCGGAATACTGGTGTTTAAACTGAACATTTGCGGTAATAGCGTGGTCGCGATAGATACCTGCATAGCTGCTGTCAGGCGACTCTTCATCACTGGCAACCACATAAAACTGGATGTCAGCATCCCACGGGAGGTGTTGATATGTTACCGATGCTTTAACCAGATGGCGGGGACGTTCAGCCAGTCGCTGGCCGTTGCCATCTTTAGCATCCAGAAAGCTATAGTTAACCTGCCACTTAGTAACATTGTGCTCTGCGCTTAAGGCGACATCAAAGCCCTGAATGACGGCTTGCTCAACATTACTGTAAACAAATACATCTACACCGGCCTGCTGAGACAGTACTGCATCGGCGGTGGTGATAATAAAATCGTCAGCGTCGGTGTAGTGGAGGTTGAGGTCTGACGAGAATTGCCAGTCAGTATTGGGCCGATAGAGCCACTTCACGCCGCCCGAGACATTATTGGCCGTTTCCGGAACCAGCTCGTTATTGCCGATGATCATGTAACCGAGGTTGCTGTGATCAAAAATGTAGTAGCGTTCTTTCAGGTTTGGCACCCGGTAACTCTGCCCCGCGCCCGCTCGCCACTGCCAGCTGTGGTCGCCGGATTCAATGCGATAACTCACGCTTCCGCGCCAGGCCTGGTGCCAGTTGAAGTCACTGTCGTATTGCACCCGAGAACCAAGCAGCATTTGAAAAGACTGCCAACTGGCGTTTACCTGTACAAAGCCTTCAGCAGACTGGCGGCTGGCATCATCGACTTCCACAATCTGCGAGGCGAGGTTAACCTGGTCGAGCTGATCCTGATGCAGCGTCATGCCAGCAATCCACTCCAGGTCGCCCATCCAGACTTTCTGCAACTCCAGTTCCTGCATGGCAATCTGAGTGTCACGCAAGCCGTTTGAATTACCACTGGTTTCATTATGCCCGAGTGCCCGGGCGCTGATGTGCCAGTCGTTTGTGGCGGCAAGACGCATATCCTGTTGCCATTGCTCGACTTCAGACTGATAACTCAGTACGGAAGACTGACCTGGCACGCTGGACAACACTTTGTATTTATTTTCGCTGAACCAACGGGATTTACTGGAAAACCGAAGCTGTGAAAAGTCACGGGACAGATCCAGATGCAGGAAGGTTTTGTCGTTAGATGCGCCATTCTGTAGCACGGTGTCCGGGTCGTAATCGAAACCTGGATCGTCGATGTACTGCACATTCAGGCTGGTTTGCCAGTCAAACAATGTCTCTGTTGCCTGGAGCCGGTAGAGTTGCCCCCAGTTATCATCATCTCTGGCATTATTAGCGTAACTATTGGCTTCCAGCGTGACACGAACTGTGCCCTTTTTCGGCGCTTCGGTGATGATGTTAATCACGCCGCCCATGGCCGAACTACCGTAAAGGACAGAGGCAGCGCCACGCACGATTTCGATTTGCTTAATGTTATTAACGCTGATTTGGTCCAGATCAACCGCCGAACCCGTCGGCGAAATGAGCGGCTGACCGTCCATGAGCACTAACACCCGGTCTGCACTAAAGCCCTGTAACTGAATGTTATATCCGTCCTTACGGCTGCGGGTTACCACTACACCGGGCATGACTTCAAGTAACTGGCGCAAGGTGCCACGCGACAAGCGTTCGATAGTGGCTTGTTCTATAATTTCCACATTCACCGGTGAGGCGTATAAAGCCTTCGGCGAACGGGTGCCAGTCACAACAATCGTTTCGGGATCGTCGGCAGTACCAGCCAGGGTCGCCGGACTTAGTAGGGTCAACAGCAGCAGGGATGAAATGGACCTGTGATGGATATCTGATTTATTTATTAACATTAAAAATACAAATGATAACGATTATCATTTGATCTTAATCAAAGATGGAATTGTTTGGCAAGAGCTAAAAGGAAAAAATACCTGAAATAGCGATAAACGGTAGGGTAACGACTACGAACGTGTGGCGAAGAATGCCGTGTTCGTTACCCGCTAGCCGGTCATAAAAGGGCGTTTTGTTTAGGGCGCTGAATAATCCACCGCGCTAAGTCCTGACGCAGTATTCGGTAAAGTTCACCACCAACGGCTCCGGCTATTGCCTGCCAGCACATTCCGGCGAGGCTGCGTGTACCAGCGATCAGCGTGACGTTTAGCAATGGGTGCATAATGGCCAGCATCAGTAACATAGCTAACGCACCACCAACGGCATGCAGCCAGTTGCGTCTGAGTTTCAACCAGCGGCCCAGTCTGCCACTAATGAACAGCGCCAGGGTTAGGGATAGGAAAATGGCGCCGCCGAACTTCGGCAATAAACCCCACCAGTCTAATATAGTGTGTTCAAGCCATTGATTACCGTTAATCACCACACCAAGTTCAGTAAGGTTCTGCAGTACGAATTGAGATTGAGCAACGCTTGCAATGGTATAGCAAGCCAACCAGGCAACCAGTAGCGCGCCCGCTTTGGTAAAACGGCTAACCTCTGTGTCAACGTGGAATTCGGTGGCTTGTTCAGACATTCACTGCTTCTCTGGTTAATCTGAAGGGTAAGACTAAGGTATTTAGCGGTGGTCAATAATTTCATGGTAAGCTGCGCAATACAAGTTGTAGATCATTATTTGGGCATGAATTCAGGTTTCTCGAGAGGCTGGCAGCGCTGGCTGATAGGTTGTCTTTTAGGGTGTACGTCTCCGCTGGCGCTAGGTGCCTCAGCCGAGGCGCCGGCATTGACTGGAAATTATCACCAAACCCAGATAGCCGGCTATTTAGACTACCCATGGGCGGCGGTTGAAAACCCGTTAGGAGGGTGGCTGATCTCGGAGCGCAGTGGCGTCATTATCGAGTATGATCACGCCGGACAGCGTCAGGAAATACCGCTGCAATTCGAACAACTGTATGTGGCTGGGCAAGGTGGACTACTGGATATTGAACTGGCTCGTGATTTTACCGAGTCGCGACGGGTATACCTCAGCTACGCCAGTGGTTCCGCAGGCGAAAACTACCTTACTTTCGGTACGACTGTGTTAGATACCAAAACACCTGTCGTGAAGGATATTTTCAAGGTGTCTACTCCAAAAGACACACCGGTTCACTATGGCGGCCGCCTCCTGCAATTGCCGGACGATACCTGGTTAATGACCAGTGGTGATGGGTTTGATTATCGTGAACAAGCACAACGCAAAGACAGCTTTTTAGGTAAGGTGTTGCGTTTTACTACAGAGGGTAAATCCGTAGCTGACAACCCGTATGCAGGCGGTGATTCAGAAGCGGAACAATACATTTACACGTTGGGACATCGCAATCCGCAAGGGCTTATACAGGACCCCAAAAGCCGGGATATCTGGCTGCACGAGCACGGCCCGGATGGCGGTGATGAAATTAACCTGGTTCAGGCTGGCCAAAACTACGGCTGGCCAGTAGTTACCCTGGGGCGCGACTATTCCGGAGCGCGTATTTCGCCGTTTACGCAATATGAAGGCATGCAGGATCCAATGTTGAACTGGACACCTTCGATAGCTCCATCAGGGATGACGATCTATCACAACGATGTGTTTCCGGAATTGCAAAACCACTTGTTGGTGACGAGCCTGAAAAATAAAGCGCTCTATGCTGTGTCATTAGACCAAAATCGCATGTCGGCAGTGCAAATTTTTGCTACCATAAACGAACGACTGCGCGACGTAATTGTAGGCCGGGATGGCGCTATTTATGTTCTGACCGATGGAGAGAGAGCACGCATTATGCGCTTTTCGCCATTGCGTCCGAAGGATGTGCCAGAACACAGCTTACGCTGATAAAGCATCTGGCGTGTAAGCGCTACTCAGTAAAATGAATAGTCTGCCTGAATAACCGTTATAAACGGGCGTCAGCGCATTAGAATTCAATTTTGAAACACAAACCGCTATAATTCTGGCGCTTTTATAGTCACTTCCTGTCGTCGACCGTCAAACCAGACAGGAATAACCATGAGGAAAACATCGTGTTAGAAGAATATCGCAAACACGTAGATGAGCGTGCTGCTGAAGGAATCCCACCAAAACCGCTGAATGCGGAACAAGTGGCCGGATTGGTAGAGTTACTGAAGAACCCGCCTGCAGGAGAGGAAACATTCCTGTTAGAGCTGATCTCTGACCGCGTGCCTCCTGGTGTTGATGAAGCGGCCTACGTTAAGGCTGGTTTCCTGAGTGCAATCGTAAAAGGCGAAGTAAGCTGTGACCTAATCAGCAAAGAAAAAGCGGTCGAATTACTGGGCAACATGCACGGTGGTTACAACATCGCGACGCTGGTTGAATTGCTGGACGACGCGGCGCTTGCGCCTCTGGCAGCTAAAGAGCTGAAGCATACTCTGCTGATGTTTGATGCTTTCCATGACGTTGAAGAAAAGCATAAAGCAGGTAACGAATTCGCAACAGAAGTTATCCAGTCCTGGGCAGAAGGTGAGTGGTTCACTTCACGTCCGCAAATGGCTGACAAGATGACTTACACCGTGTTCAAAGTAACCGGTGAAACAAACACTGATGACCTGTCACCTGCGCCTGATGCCTGGTCACGTCCTGATATCCCTCTGCACGCCTTAGCGGCCTACAAAATGACCCGTGACGGTCTTGAGCCAGAAGAGCACGGCGTGAAAGGCCCAATGAAACAAATCGAAGAAGTGAAGGCCAAAGGCCATCCGGTTGCTTTCGTCGGTGACGTAGTCGGTACGGGTTCTTCTCGTAAATCTGCAACTAACTCGGTTCTGTGGTTCTTCGGTGAAGACCTGCCAGGCGTGCCAAATAAGCGTGGCGGCGGTGTATGTATTGGCTCTAAAGTAGCGCCAATCTTCTTCAACACCATGGAAGATGCGGGTGCGTTAGTGTTTGAAGCTGACGTTGAAAAAATGAACATGGGTGATGTGATCGACATCTATCCGTTTGAAGGCAAAATCACTAACCACGAAACTGGTGAAGTACTGGCTGAGTACAGCTACAAGTCTAAAGTCATCCTGGACGAAGTACGTGCTGGTGGCCGTATCAACCTGATCATCGGTCGCGGCTTGACTGAAAAAGCCCGTGAAGCATTAGGTTTAGGTCCGTCTGATTTGTTCCGTAAGCCAGAGCAACCTGTTGACACTGGTAAAGGATTTACACTGGCTCAGAAAATGGTAGGTAAAGCGTGTGGGGTTGATGGTATCCGCCCAGGTACATACTGCGAGCCTAAGATGACCACCGTTGGTTCTCAGGACACCACAGGTCCTATGACCCGTGATGAACTGAAAGATCTGGCGTGTCTTGGCTTTACTGCTGATCTGACTATGCAGTCTTTCTGTCACACTGCGGCGTATCCTAAGCCGGTTGATATCGATACTCAGCACACGCTGCCAGACTTCATCATGAACCGCGGCGGTGTTTCACTGCGTCCTGGTGACGGTATCATCCACAGCTGGTTGAACCGTATGTTGTTGCCTGACACCGTAGGTACCGGTGGTGACTCACATACTCGTTTCCCTCTGGGTATTTCATTCCCGGCCGGTTCTGGTCTGGTTGCATTTGCTGCCGCGACTGGCGTAATGCCACTGGATATGCCTGAGTCAATTCTGGTTCGCTTTAAAGGCGAGCGTCAGCCTGGTATCACCCTGCGTGACCTGGTACACGCGATTCCGCTGTACGGTATCAAGCAAGGCCTGCTGACAGTTGAAAAGAAAGGTAAGATCAACGCCTTCTCTGGTCGTATCCTTGAGATCGAAGGTCTGGAAGACTTAACGGTTGAGCAAGCATTCGAACTGTCTGATGCGTCTGCAGAACGTTCTGCAGCAGGTTGTACCATCAACCTGTCTGAAGAGTCTATTGCAGAGTACCTGCGTTCTAACATCACTATGTTGCGCTGGATGATCAACGAAGGTTACGGCGATCCTCGTACCCTTGAGCGTCGCGCACGTAAGATGGAAGAGTGGCTGGCTAACCCTACGCTGATGCGTGCTGATGCCGATGCTGAATACGCAGAAGTCATTGAAATTGACTTGTCAGAAATCAAAGAGCCAATTGTATGCTGTCCAAACGATCCAGACGACGCGAAAACGCTGTCTGACGTGGCAGGTGACAAAGTAGACGAAGTCTTCATTGGTTCTTGTATGACTAACATTGGTCACTTCCGTGCAGCAGGTAAACTGCTTGATAACTACGGCAAGACGCTGCCAACCCGCCTGTGGATTTCTCCTCCGACTAAGATGGATAAAGCCCAGTTGATGGAAGAAGGTTACTACAACATCTACGGCCGTGTGGGTGTGCGCACTGAAATGCCTGGCTGTTCACTGTGTATGGGTAACCAGGCGCGTGTAGAAGCCGGTGCTACGGTACTGTCTACTTCTACCCGTAACTTCCCTAACCGTTTAGGTGATGGCGCTAACGTATATCTGACTTCTGCAGAACTTGCAGCAGTTGGTGCAATCGTTGGACGTTTGCCAACGGCTGAGGAGTACATGGAATATGCAGGTAAGATCGACTCAATGGCAGCCGATGTATACCGCTACCTGAACTTCGACAAGATGGACAGCTTCAAGAAAGCGGAAGAAGATGCGAAGGCTAAGATCATTCCAACGTTGAATGTTGCCTGAGTTAGCATATAAACTAGCAAGCCGGGCACCGTAAGGGCCCGGCTTTTTTTATGCTTAAACAACAAGGAATCATCATGCGTACTCGCAACCGACTACAAACTGGCCTGATATTAAGTGTGCTGTTTAGCGCGCTGGTGTGGCTTTCGGCTCAGGCATCATCTGATGTCGAATTTGATTCGGTGCGAATACAAATTAATGATATAAAGCTTGAACTTGAATATGCACAGCAATTTGAGCAGCGGGCCAGAGGCTTGATGTTTCGCAAATCTTTGTGCGAGGATTGCGGGATGCTATTTCGATTTGAACCAGAAAAACAAGCAAGCATGTGGATGAAGAATACTTTCATACCACTGGATGTGGCATTTATCGACAGAAACGGCGTGATCACTGATATCAAAGCGCTGCACCCACACGATCTTACGTCGGTTGGTGCATCAGGCGTGGTGAAGTATGCGCTAGAAATGAACCAAGGTTGGTTTGCACAGCACGAGATACGTGTTGGTGACCAACTGGTTGTCAATCCTTAAACTGAGAACTCTCAGCGTAATAACGGAGAACACCGTGAGCAACGCGTTAACCATTGCAAAATTTGGCGGCACCAGTGTGGCCAATTATGCGGCCATGCAAAATTGTGCCAAAATTGTTGCGGGTAACCCTGCAACCCGTATTGTTGTTGTCAGTGCCGCGGCTGGCGTAACAAATTATCTGGTTAGTCTGGCCCACACCCCGATGACCCAGGAACAAATCAATGACACCGTTCAGTCGATTATTGATATTGAGCTGGCTATCTTAAATGCCCTGAAAGACAAAGCGAACATTGAGCCTAAATTAAACGAGCTGCTTGATGAATTGCGCAGTTTGGCAAGCCATGAAGAAATCCTGCACCGCAACGACTTAAAAGACCAGTTGCTGTCGATGGGTGAGCGCATGTCTTCACTGATGTTTTCAGCTGTTCTGGCTGAACAAAATGTGCAAACACTGAACTTTGACGTGAGAAAAGTACTGCGCACAGACAGCGAATTTGGTGAAGCGGCACCGCAAATTGACGCCATCGCAGAAAACGCTCAAAAGCTGTTAAAACCTGAAATTGCCAATGCCATCGTAGTCACCCAGGGTTTCGTTGGTGCCGATGAAGAAGGCCGTACTACCACGCTTGGACGAGGCGGCTCCGATTTTACTGCCGCTTTGCTGGCCGAAGGCCTGGAGGCAGATGTATGTGAAATCTGGACGGATGTGACCGGTGTATACACAACCGATCCACGTATCACGCCAGCAGCACACCCATTGCCAGAGCTGAGCTTTGAAGAAGCGGCTGAAATGGCGACCTTTGGTGCCAAGGTGCTTCACCCGGCAACCATGGAGCCTGCAGTGCGTAAGGACATCAAAGTGTTTGTCGGTTCCAGTAAAGAGCCTGAAAAAGGCGGTACCTGGATTGTTCGTGACTGCGAGCACGAGCCGTCATTCCGCGCCATTACGCGTCGTAAAGAGCAGGTTATGGTCACGGTAAAAACACCGAAAATGATGTACGCGCAAGGCTTCCTGCAACAGGTCTTTGCTATCATTGCCAAACACAAACTAAGCGTGGATTTGGTTACGACCTCTGAAATCTCTGTGTCATTTACACTGGATAACCCGGCTAATTCTGTCGCGCAGCGACTGAATCGGGAAACCATTGCCGAACTGGAAACCATCTGTGACGTTAAGGTTGAGCATGGCTTTGATTTGGTGACGGTGGTGGGAAACCACATGCAAACGGGTAAAGGCGTATCGAGCCGAATCTTTGCAGCGGTTTCCGATTACAACCTGCGAATGATTTGCTTCGGTGCTAACCCGCATAACATTTCGTTCCTGGTGAACGAATCTGACAGTACTGAAATTGTGAAAGTACTGCACAGCGAGTTATTCGAGTAGTGTAAAGCATATAAGTACGAACCGTATACGGCGTGTCGGTTCTGCTTAGTTCATACCTGATGAGAGCATTGGCTTAAACGATGCTCTCGTCATACATCACCCACTTGTTTCGCCCCTGACGCTTTGCAGTGTAGAGGGATTTATCCGCTTCATCGAATGACGGTATCGTGTGATCGCCTAACACATCCTTACTTACTGATATACCAATACTGATCGTAATATGGTCGGCTACGCCACTGAAATCATGTGGGATTTGGGCTTCTTTGAAGGCATTTAAAATAGCCTCTGCTACCCGTATTGCGCCGGCCTGATCGGTGTCAGGAAGTAGGATGGCAAATTCTTCACCCCCGTAACGGGCCAGTAAATCCGTCTTACGGGGCAGGGTGGATTTCAGCAATTGCGCGACTTGCTTTAAGCATTCGTCACCCTGACCATGCCCGTAGTTGTCATTGTATTGTTTGAAGAAATCGACATCCAAAAGCATAACGCTAAGTGGCCAGCGTTGGCGCGAAGCCACATGAATCTCCTGCAGATAGCGCTCGTCGAGAGCTCGGCGGTTTGCAATTCCGGTCAGGGCATCCCGCAGACTCAGTTCTTCCAGCGTGGCTTTTTGGGTTTCTATGGTAGACGCAAACTGTTCAAAACTATGGGCTAGCTCGGTCATCTCATCCTTGCCGCTCATCTTAATTTCCCGGCTGTCACCGGCTGCGCGCTGTTGCACCTGATTGCGCAGTTTCTTGAGTCTGCGTACAACCGCATGGTGAATAAACAATACGAAAGCAACGTACGCAAGAAACACAAAAACAAATATGATACTGATATGCTGAATCTGCTGTGTGACCAGCCTTGAGGTATCGTAAGCGCGTTCCAGAACGGACTCATTCAACTGGTGAGATTCAAACTCATTCAAACGGGCGTAATCTGATATGAGATTACGTACAAAATTGCCTCGTCCACGCACCCGTCCTACAATTTTCAACTGTGACTGTCGAAGGGCAATAAGACCGGCCTTGTCATTCAGGATCATTCTGCGCAATTGCGTACTGATGGCTGACGCGCCTTGTATTTTGCTCGTGCGCTGGGCCTGTGACAGCGAATCCAGTTTGTCGAGCAGGGCGCTGAGTGTTCGTTGCTGCTGACGTATTAAGCTTAATTGATCTGTTGTCAGCACCTCGGATGCACGGGCAACAACATTGGAAAACGCCAGATACCAGGGTTGGTTGGCCAAATTAGTGACCGTCGCTGTTGCCGTATCCGTAATATTGCTGTGTAGCATAAACAATTTGTCTTGCTGCGTGTTTAGCAGCGTGTTGACCGTGAGTTTTTGTTCTACCAGTGAATTTAAGTCTGCCAGTTCCCGTCGAATAGAGCGCAGTTGTGCAAGCATATAAGCGTTGTCACTGCGATCCATTGCCACATCGTCCAAAGACGCCAGTTGTTGATTAATTGCATTGTAGGCAATGCGGCGCATCGCATCAGAATTTGCGCCTGACAACCGCTCAGTCACACTCATAAGTAAACTCATTTGTGAATACAATTCACCAGAGTGGACGACGGTTGGCAGTGATTCGTCGGTCATCAAAATCAACGATTCTTCAAACGACTTAAGCTTCGAATAGGTGGTAACGGCAAGCACAAAGATCGACAGGATCAGAGTAACCAAACCAATATTGATGATACCGGTTAAAGAGTAAAGCCGCTTTTGATGGCTATCGGCAGTGACAGATTGTAAAGGCGATTGTTTTTTCATTAATCGTTCCTTCCAATCGAGGGCATGTAGTTAATTCTGCCTGACTTTCTGGCTGAAATGGTTTGTTGACGTCTCAGTACACTGATCACAATATCGGCAATCAGCGGCGTAACCTGCTGGCTAAACGGTACTTCTGTACCAAGTGTCAATGCGTCGTAGCCATCGCCACCGCCGGCCAGGAAGTCAGAGGTTGCCATGCTGTATATTCGGGCTTCTTCCAGCGGCTGCCCGTTAACCATAATGCGTTTTATGCGCTCTCCCACCGGAGCGTTTAAATCTACATTCATTGAAATACCAGAGACATGAGGAAAGCGGCCCGCGACCTGTTCTACCTGACTTAAACCGTTTTCCAGTGCGGCTTTAATATGTCGGCCGGCCAAGCGTAGCACGGTGATTCGACTGCGAAACGGTAGCTCTGTTGAGATATCTTCCCGGGTGAGAACGTATCCGGGGCTATAGGTTCGCTCGCCTCGAATTGCACCGCCATTTATCAGTGCGACATCGGTATGACTGGCACTGCGCAATGCGTCGCTGACCAAATTGCCAAACCCATTTTCACTGGTTCTGACATCGTAACGCTGCGTATTCATACTGGTGGCCAGTGTGGCGATTTCTTCTCCGAGCAGCGCACTTATTCTGTCGTCATACGCATTTATTTGCGCGTCTACTAGTTTATCGTGTTGCAGTTGATTAAGCGGTATTGTGTCTACCGCGATCTGTTTCCCGGTGTCAGAGTCCTGCCAACTCATGGTGACAACAGCTGAGGTACCGGGGGAGGTGATAAAGACGTAACCCGGGTGTTCACTGCTGTGTTGATTATCGCTGGAAAGGGTATAGTGAGGATCGGTTCGCAACACGACATCTACGCTACCTTGTTCCAGCAGTTCGTGTACAAAATCGTGTTTGTCAGAAATCATCAATACGACGACATCGGCCCCTTCAGTCTTGAGCAGCGCTATCTGCTCTCGCACGGCGTTGCGGGGTTCGGTGATCTGTAATCGCTGTAGCAAATATTCTTCAATGACAGAGTCATGGATAAGCGCAATAACGCCTACTTTGATGCCGGGCTTTTCAATGATGATTCTTCTGACTGCGCCGTCGATGTTTGCCCCGGTCAGCGGATCGATGGCATTACTCAGCACCATAGGAAAAGCCGCTTCATAGGCGCGCAAAGAAAACTCATCTTCATAGTAACTGAATTCGCGTTTCGCCACTGCCATGGCGTCAGGCTCCAGGGTATTCAGGATATCAATGATGTGGGCGCCGCGGTCGAAAGACGACAGCATACTGGGCGCCAGGCTACCACCGCCAAATAGAAAGGTCGTAGTGGAGTCGGTTTCGCGAGTTTGTTCCAATAGCGTGGCTAACTGCGCATAACTGCCATGCGGTTCGTTTTTTATCAGGGGGAGCTCAGCAGCGTACACAATAGTAAGTTGATGAGAGGCAGCGAGTACGCTCGAGGGCACTAGTGATACAGCAATAGACATCGCCAGAATAATAAGTGAACGGTACACGCTAAACAAACTCCTGTAATCCCCACGTCATTCAGACATGGTTACGCCGCTTTGGTCATTGTCGCGGATTAAAGCCCGAAGAAAAAGGGTTTTCGCATAAAAAAACATTTACGTATCCGAAAGATAACCCTCAACACGGTTTCTTCCTGCATCTTTTGCCAGGTACATCGCCTTGTCGGCCTGATCTATCAGCTCGGCATGGTGCAATGATACGCCTGGTGCCTTAGTTGCTACACCAATAGATACCGTAAGCACGTGATAGGGCGACATGACATGCGAAATGCCGGCGCTGGCGATTTGCGTGCACAGATTTTCCGCTACTGTGAGTGCATCGTCGTACACTGTATCTCGCAACACTATAACAAACTCTTCCCCACCCAGGCGGCACACAAAATCTGTGGCCGAATGTGTATTTTGACGAAGTACAGTGGCGACATCCACCAAGGCTTTATCCCCTTGGTTATGGCCATAATTGTCGTTGAAAGACTTAAAGTGATCGACGTCGATTAGCAGTAATGATAAGGGCATACGCGTGGTTTCATCACTCTCGGCCAGTGTCTGTAAATGCTGCTCAAGATAACGGCGGTTGGCGATACCGGTAAGTGGATCGGTATAGCTCATGTTTCTAAGCTGCTTATTGTGCTCAACCAATTCCGCCTTTTGGTCTTTGACTAATGCAAATAAACTGTCGATGTGATTACCCAGCCTGCCTATTGCATCATAACCTTTTAAGTCAATGCGTTTTGAAAAGTCCGAGGTGTCCATGACTTCTGCCACTATATCCACCATCTTGCCAAGCGGCACCAGAATTTGATGACGGATAAACAAATAAAACAGGTACAGCATCAATGTTGCGGCTAGTAAGCCAACCAGCAAAGTCTGATCAAACACCCGGCTATCAAATGGATAGCGCGTTTCGTTAAAGCGCAATATAAAAAAGGGGCGGCCCAGATAGTCGTTAAACAACAGATTGAGCTGACGGTTATTTGCTTCTCCGTGTAAGCTTGACGGAGTATACGCAGAGACTACATTGGCGGGAATGTCAGTAGCCGATACTACGGAGATAAGTGACAGAGGTTTCTGCAACGCCAGGCTAAGTTGCGAGATGCGTTTGTCATTGATGTACGACCAAATAAGACTGGTTCCGGCAATGGTGCCAGAGGCATCGCCGCTGGTTATGGCATGAGACAGCACGATGGCTGGCCGCTCATTAATGGTGACCAGGCCCCAGCGGGACATGGCTTTTTTATTCACTGCCACAGCATCGAACAAAAAGTGTTGGGTTATGGAATGGCCGGGCGTGGCAAAGATGGGATTTGAGGTTACTTTGTAGGGTAACTCGATACTTTGACCTGCAATGAGGCGGTGGTCATGGGCGTAAAAGTCCCAGCCGTTAATATTGAGCTGACTAAAGGTTTCATGCAAAAAGTAAGTTTCCTCAAACCACTCGTTGTTTCGGTCTATGGCAGCCCGGTGCATTTTATCCCATACGGCGTTGTCTAACGAAATGCTGCGCAGTGTTTCAATTTGCTGACTGAATGCTTCCTCAAGACGCAACAGATCGGCCTTATTCGCACTATTGGCCATGTGTTCCAGGGCTGGTAATGTCCAATTGAAGCGAATGAATGCCTGGGTAGTAAGGCTGAAAATTAATGCCAACGCTACCGCAAGCAGTAGCTTGCTCCGAAGACTAACTGTCACGTCATTGCACCGTTAAAAATCTTACAATAAGCGTAGACGACAGCAGTAAAACCTCAACTAAATTGGCTCAATCCAGGTGATTCAGTGTGGCGGTGCTTTGACATTTGGCGAGCGCTTACGCACTATATCGGGGTAATTTGCAAAATCGACCAATATGATAGAAGTAACTCCACATCTGCATCTCGCAGAACAAGACATAGAATTGCAGGCCATTCGCGCTCAGGGCAGCGGCGGGCAAAACGTGAATAAGGTAAGTAGTGCAATTCACCTGCGTTTTGATATTACCGCATCTTCCTTGCCTGAAGAGGTCAAGGCGCGTCTGCTGGAAAGCACCGATAGCAGGTTGACCGGTGACGGTGTGATGGTGATTAAAGCACAGCGATTCAGAACGCAGGAACAAAATCGCGAAGATGCCATTGCACGTCTGGTTGAGTGGATTGCAAGCCGTCTTAAACAAGATAAACCCCGCAAGGCGACTCGGGTAAGCCGGGCTGTTAAAGCCCGTCGTAAAGACGCCAAGCAAGCTCAGAGTCAGCGAAAACAGCAGCGGCAAAAAGTGCAGTTTTAATGTTTAAGCCAGCGCTTGATGTGCGTGACCAGCATATCGACACGCGCAGGACGTGGCTTTAAATGATGCTCTGCTAAATAAATGGTTTCACTAACCGGCACATCGAGTTGGTGAATGCGAATGGCATGTTGGTTCGGAAAAGCGGCCACGGCATGTGCCGGAAGCACGGTAGCACCGAGCCCCCGGCTGACTGGTTCCAGTATTAACCCAATCTGATTTGAGAACCCCGTTTGAGGTAACGATGCCGCCGAGCGATACTGTGGATAGTTCGCGCCGAACAGTAATTCGGCATGATGGGCCGAATCGGGATGGGCAATAAACCCCAGTGTTTCCAGTGTTTGCCAGGAACAATCTTCTACTGCAGCAGGTGTAACCAGTAACAGGGGCTCTTCAGCCAGGGGGGTCGTGACAATTTCACTATGTAATGACGTTCTTGTCATTAAGCCAATATCAATCGTGTTCTCTAACAGTGCTTTGTCGATGTCGCGATTAGGCGCGAAGCGAAATTCAACACTCAGGGCAGGATGTGTCTGCTGAAGATCCAGACAATGGGGATACAACTTAAGCCCAACGCTGCCCGGCGTCATGATCCGTAACTTGCCTTCATCAGGGGTATCAAATCCAATGTGCTGTTCGAGATTATTGATGGCAGCCAGTACAGCATTCGCATCGTCGAGCAGCCTTAGCCCGGCATCGGTGAGAACAAACTGCTTTCCTTCTCGAATAACCAGTGTCTGTGCCAGGTGGTCTTCCAGTTTTGCCAGGTGCTGACTGACCCCAGACTGGGTCATAAAGAGCTTATTAGCAGTGCGAGTAAAGCTCTTTTCCTCGCAAAGCGTGCTAAAGGTCAGTAACCACTTTGTGTTTATCATAACGAAATGTAATTTATTTAATGATAATTGATAATTTTACGTAATTGATGGCGAAAGTTAAGCTTTATTCCACCAACTTAGGAGGAATGATGAGTAACACTTACCCAAGAACATTTTCCCACATCGGTATTTCTGTCCCCGATCTGGAGAAAGCCGTAGTGTTTTACACCGAGGTATTAGGCTGGTATCTGATTATGCCACCGACATCAATAACGGAAGACGACTTACCCATTGGTGAAATGTGCACTGACGTGTTTGGCAAAGGCTGGCAGCATTTTAAAATTGCCCACCTTTCTACCGGGGACAGAATCGGCGTCGAGATCTTTCAGTTCGACCAACAGCAAAACCCGGAAAACAACTTTGAGTACTGGAAAACCGGTATCTTCCACTTTTGTGTTCAGGATCCGGATGTAGAAGGGTTAGCTGAGCGAATTGAAGCGGCGGGTGGCAAGCGTCGCATGCCTGCGCCTCGTTATTATTATCCGGGTGAGAAGCCTTACCGTATGATCTACATGGAAGACCCGTTTGGCAATATTCTTGAAATATACAGCCACAGTTATGAATTGATCTACAGTGCTGGGGCTTACTAACCTTCCTGTTAGCAGCGTCCTGAAGGACCCGGGGCGTTGCTGAACTTATCATCCGGTTCGCAAACAAAACCATTTCAAAATATGTCTGTAGCTTGACCAAAAGATAATCAGGTTGCATGCTGACCTTAACATAGCACTGCAGCAAACTGCAGTGCTGTCAGATCGCCGTTTTTACGCATTCCGTCTGTTTCGTCAGGCCCGGGTATAAGCGCAACTCTTATCGTTATACACAAAATAATAAAAGGGAACGTCATGAAAACAATGTCTTTACTGACAGCGGGCGTGTTGTCTGCCATGTTGTTCGGCTGTGGTCAGCCAGATACAGCGTCGCAACAATCCTCGCAAGCTAGTATGCCTTCTGCAGAGAACATCGCAGCGCGCGCAGGCGATGTGTCGATGGGCATGGAATACAATGTCCCGGTGGACTACTTCACCCTCGATAATGGCCTGAAAGTGGTGTTATCACCGGACAATACGTCACCCACTGTCACGGTGGCAGTGTATTACAATATCGGGTTTAGAAATGAACCCAGGGATCGCACCGGTTTTGCACATTTATTTGAGCACATGATGTTTCAGGGTTCTGAGAACCTGGGCAAAATGGAATTCGTTAAACTGGTTAATGACAACGGTGGCGTTTTGAACGGTTCGACGCGTTTTGACTACACCAACTACTTTGAAATCGTGCCATCGCATAAACTGGAAACCTTCTTGTGGGCAGAAGCCGACCGTATGAAAGGCCTGGCGATTACGCAGGAAAATCTGACTAACCAGCAAGGTGTGGTTAAAAACGAAGTTAAAGTCAATGTGCTGAATCAGCCCTATGGTGGCTTCCCCTGGCTGGACATGCCGCAGTATGCCTTTAATAACTGGTACAACGCGCACAATTTCTATGGCGATCTGGCTGATCTGGATGCCGCGTCGCTGGAAGACGTAGATGCGTTTTTTAAGATGTATTACGCGCCGAATAACGCAGCGTTGGCCCTGGTAGGTGATTTTGACCCGGCAGAAGCGAAAACGCTGGTGGAGAAATACTTCGGTGGGATAGCCTCGGCAGAAATAGCGCCGCAGCCCGATTTATCTGAATTACGTCAGGAAAAAGAACAGGTCTTTAATAAGTTCGATAAACTGGCGCCAAAACCTGCTTTTGCTTTTGCCTACAAAATGCCACCGCGGGGGACGCCTGAGTATTACGCGATGGGCATCATTGATCAAATCCTGGTTCAGGGCGAAGACAGTTTGCTGTATCAGGAGTTAGTGAAAAACCGCCAGATAACCGGTGACGTTGGCGGTGGTATTAACTATCTGCTGGGCAATATGTTCAACTACAACGGCCCTATGTTGTGGATGAGTTCATTTACCCATGACGACAATATCAGCCGGGAGCAAATTACCCAGGCCATTGACAGTGTGGTAAGCCAGTTAACCGAGCAACCGCTAAGTGAAGAAGCCATGTCTCGAGCGATTGTAAAAATTCGCTCAAGCCTGTTTGATGCCATCGATGGTTATTATGGCTTTGGACGGGCCGACTTACTGGCCAGCTTCGCCTTGTTTGACAACGATCCGAACAAGATCAATGAACTGGAAGCGAACTTTAAACAGGTAACGCCGGAGCTTATCATTCGCACCGCCAAGGAATATCTGCGACCCACTAATCGTACCGTTCTCACCGTTACCCCGGGCGAAGATCCTGCGACCCAGCCAGCCAGTGATAAGGAGTAATCAGCATGACATTATTTAAAACACTCTCGCTTTGCGCCGCGGCACTGATGGTTTCCGCTGTTTCCGTTGCGAAAGAGCTACCGCCTGCTGGTGGGAAGCCCAGTAATTTTGTTGTGCCTGAAACGCGCCAGGTGTCGCTGGACAATGGCCTGAAAGTCACATTTATTCCCTACGGCACTACGCCTAAGGCGACGGTGCGGTTGGTCACTCACACTGGCAATATTGATGATGGCGGTAAAATCTGGCTGTCTGACTTAAGCTTTGAAATGCTTCGTCAGGGCACGGCCAATCAGTCTGCGCAGGCTCTGGCAACGTCAGTAGCCAGTATGGGCGGACAGATAGACACGTCAGTGGGGCTGGATTCCAGCTGGTTGGGAACGGATGTACTCAGTGAGTTTGCAGACGATGCGGTTGCCGTCATTGCAGACATGGTCCTGAATGCCAATTTTGATGAGAGCGATCTGGCTCGCATTAAGGTCGATCGCCAGCGTGAACTTGACGTTGCAAAGTCTCGTCCTTCGAGTAAGGCAACCGAGGCTTTCTATCACAAGATATACGGCAACCACCCCTATGGACAGTTGTACCCAACGCAGGAGTCGCTGGCGTCTATAACGGCTGAAGAGACTGCCGCCTTCGTAGCAACCAACCTGGTACCAAATCGCAGTCATCTGTATGTATCCGGTGTGTTTGATGAAGCCGCTGTACTGGCAGCAGTGAAGAGCGCCTTCGGTGAATGGCAAGCCGGTGCTGAACCTCAGCGCAAAACTGTACTGGCTCAGGCTGGTCCGTCGGTTACCGTAATCGATCGTCCTGATGCGCCGCAGTCAACACTACGATTGGGTTTAGCGACCTTTGGCCCGGGTCATAAAGATGCCATGACCATGAATGTGATGAACACGCTGCTGGGCGGTGCTTTCTCCAGTCGCATTACCTCAAACATTCGCGAAGACAAAGGGTATACCTACTCACCGCGTTCGTCAGTAATGGACCGTGTTGGTACCGGGTTTTGGTATCAGGGCGCAGATGTGACCGCTGAAGCGACAGCGGCTTCACTAAGTGAAATCGTAAAGGAAATCAACTTGCTGGCTAACGAACATCCGTCTGAGAAGGAGTTGACGGGGGTGAAAAATTACATGGCCGGGATATTCGTACTGCGCAACAGTTCTCGCGGAGCCATTATTAGTCAACTGGCATTTACTGAGCTGCATGGGTTGGATGCGTCTTATCTGCAAACCTATGTTGATAAGATCTACGCCACTACCCCTGCGGAAGTCAGCAATGTGGTGAAACAATACCTGGATGTGTCAAAAATGCATTTGGTTGTCGTAGGAGATGAGGCTGATGTAAAAGCACAGCTGGCCACTCTCGATGGACTATTTGCCTTGTAGCTACATCATTATACCCAGCCGGGTTACCGGAATACATACCGGTAGCCCGACATATCATTGCACTCAACCCTTCTCTTTTAATAATGCCCTTGATTGCGACCCCGAATACGCTTTAAGCAGTTCGCATCTGGAACAATGCAACGGTTCACATTGACCTCTCGAAAGCACTGGCCTAGCGTGAGTCATGTTAAAAAAAAGCCGTTTCTTTATGCCATCTAATATATCCATTTTGCGATTTCTGCTACTCATTGCTTTTACTTTGAATAGCGCTGTGTTGCATGCTTCTGAACCCAGTTCATTTGATTTCACTGCCAATCAAGGCAGGTTACTTTTGCATGTGACACACAAGGATCCCTTGTTAACCTGGGCGGTGAATGATTTTGCCGACAACGTTGGGCGCAGAGCGGGGCGTTCGATAGAAGTAACAGAGCAATATGTCGAAAGTGGCGCGGGTATTCTGGTGACCGTTGATCCTTTTCACCCCAGGCTGAAAGCCCTGGAAAATACTCCCCATGGTCAATGGGAAGGCTTTGCTGTGTTCGTGTCTGGTGAGACGTTACATGTCGTTGGCGCAGATATCAGGGGCGCGGTTTATGGTTTGATGACCATCGCCGAGAAAGTGGGTATTTCACCGTGGCATTGGTGGGCAGATGTTGAAGTGGCGGCAGGCGCAGTAGATAAAGCGTCACTCACTCTAACCGGGTTACCCATGCTCGAAAGCCCGGCGGTGAAGTATCGTGGGGTATTTTTAAATGATGAGGATTGGGGGTTGTTGCCTTGGGCTGCGAAGACGTTTGAGCCTGAAACCGGCAATATTGGTCCGCGCACCTACGAAAAGATATTCCAGTTGCTGTTGCGTCTCAAAGCAAACACGATTTGGCCTGCTATGCACCCGGGAACAAAGGCGTTTTTTACTGTACCGGGAAATAAAGCAATGGCGCAGCGCTATCAGATTCACGTTGGCACATCGCATGCTGAGCCCATGATGCGCAATAACGTCTACGAATGGCAGACAACACAGCGCGGTCAGTTTGACTATGTGAACAATTCTCAGCAGGTATTGGAATACTGGCAGAGCCGGGTCGAGGAATTGGGCGACGTGCCGGATTTACCCTTGTTTACACTGGGAATGCGGGGCATTCATGACAGTCACATGCAAGGTACGTCGTCGATAGAGGAGTCCGTCGCAGTATTGCAGCAGGTGATTCAAAAGCAACGTCAGTTGTTACGTGAAGTCTATGGAGACAAACGGGCTATAAAACAGGTCTTTACGCCTTACAAAGAAGTGCTGGCTCTCTACAATGCCGGATTAGCAGTACCGGAAGAGGTGACGCTGGTGTGGCCGGATGACAACTACGGGTATATTCGACGTCGCAGCAATCCGCAAGAGCAGCTCAGAACCGGTGGAAGCGGGGTCTATTATCACTTAAGTTACTGGGGCAGGCCCCATGACTATCTGTGGTTGAGCTCTACGCATCCCGCGTTAATTCAGGTTGAAATGGCAAGGGCTTATGCAGATGGGGCTAAGCAATTATGGATTGCCAACGTCGGGGACATTAAACCAATTGAGTACAATACAGAGTGGTTTCTTGAATTAGGCTGGTCAGGCCCAGAACTGGACGTTAATAACGCCAGATCATTTTTACAACAGCAGTTTGCTCGGGATTTCGGACCGGCGCTCGCCGAACCTTTAGCAGATTTGATGCTGACGTATTATCACCTGGCGTTTATTCGGCGGCCTGAATTCATGGGCTGGAGCCAGACCGAGCCCACTACGCCTACATCACTGACGAGCTGGTCTGAATCATTCATTCATAATCGGTTGCAGGCGTATCAGCGCTTGGAGGACTCGATGCGCGCATTGGCGCGTCAGGTGCCAGCCCAATTACAGTCGGCATGGTATCAATTGGTGGCTTATCCCATCGAGGGCGCGGCGGCGATGAATCGAAAATGGCTTTACCGTCAACTGGCAAGCACAACCGTGAAGCCTGACGTACGTGAAAGTTACAGGGCGAAGGCAGTGCAAGCGCATCGGCATATTCAGCAACTAACCGACCTGTACAATAGCCAGAACAACGGTAAATGGGCGGCCATGATGGATGCGAGCCCGCGTCGTTTACCTGTGTTTGACTCGCCCTCGCTCATTAATGGAGGGCCAGTGTCTACCTCCGGTTACCAAGAGCCGGTGGTGCTTACATCAGCGGATACTTGGGCCCCGAAAGGGGCGCAGTGGCGCGCAATTCCAGAGCTGGGCTATTCCCGTCACGCACTGACGGTATTTCCATTGGCGACCAGATCCTTTGAATCTAAGCAACCCACTGTGAGCTATGCGTTTGATTTGCCCGTTAGCGGTGATGTAAACATTGAGATAGCGACATTGCCCACTCATGCGAATCAGTTTGATCATCAGTTAAAGGTATTACTCAACAACAAGCAGGTTGAGCAAATTGCGCTTAATTCCCGAGGGAGAAGCGAGGCCTGGAAACAAGGTGTGCTGGCAAATCGAAGGGTAAACAGGCTTCATCTGTCTTCGCTTTCCGCAGGGCATCATGTCTTGACGTTAGCGGTGAATCAAACGGGTATTGTTATCGATGAAGTAACGATGACGCAGGCAGGAAAGACAGCAGAGAAATAACACATCGGGCAAACGACACCGCCGTTTGCCCGATACCTGTGTTTATACTTTGAACTGGCGAATTGAGCTTTGTAACTCTTCGGCCAAACGGGCGACTTCGGAGCTGGACTCCGACGTCTGTTGTGCACCCACGGTAGTTTCTTCGGCAATGCCCACGATGGTTTCCAGTTTCTCGCTGATATCCTGAGACACCAGATTTTGCTCGCGTGCAGATTGTTCGATTTGCGAACTCACGTCATGGGCGCGATGCACAGCCTCGGAAATCACATCAAGAGCACGAGTGGCCATGTCGGTTTGTTCAACACATTTCGCCGTTTGCTCTTTGCCCTGATTCATCACGGCCACGGCTTTCTCCGCGCCTTCCTGAAGCACCTCAATCATGGCATTGATTTCTTGCGTGGATTCCTGAGTTCTGCTGGCAAGGGTTCGTACTTCATCCGCAACCACGGCAAAGCCCCGGCCCTGTTCACCAGCCCGGGCAGCCTCGATAGCCGCGTTCAATGCTAATAAGTTTGTTTGGTCGGCGATACCGCGAATAACGTCGAGTATGCTACCAATACTGGCGCTGTCCTGATGCAGTTTATTAATAACCTGAGCAGCCTGGTCAACGTCGCGCGCCAGTACTTCAATGGTTGTTTTATTTTCCAGTGAAATCGTACGCACTTTGTTGGACTCTTCGTCGGCGTGACGAATTTCTTCCAGTGTATTTTCTGCATTTTGTGTCACTAGCTGAGACGTTGAATGCATTTCGGTGGTGGCCGTTGCCACCAGGCCAATCTGCGTTTTCTGATCCTGAATCGACTTCGTGGTTTGCGTGGTAACCGCTGAGGTTTGTTCTGACGCTGCTGCGAGTTGTTCAGCGCGCAGATTAATACCCTGGATAAGGTCTTTCAGACTGGATATGAGCTTATTACAGTTCTTTGCTAACTGACCGAATTCGTCCTGCTTGGAGTCGTCGAGGTTGTGAGTCAGATCACCAGAAGAGGCAATGTTAAGCAATTCGTTCACCTTCGCTAGAGGCACAGTAATGGCCGACACCGTTTTCATACCGGTGAAGAAGGCAACAACCAGTGAAATTGCAACAATAATGAAGACGCTGGTTGTCCCGGTCGCTACGCTGTCTGTGACTTTCTCTTCCAGTGATTTTGCTTTTTGGTTAGTCAGAGCCAACAGGTTTTCTAGCTCGTTAATGGCTTCTGAGGCTTTGTTGTCGGCCTGACTGAGAGACTGTTGCGTTTTATTTCTCAACTCCAGGCGCGTCATGTGTAGCTGGATAATTCCGTCGCTACCTGTGACGGCATCAATGGCATCGTTTACCAGGCCTTCGATATCACTTAACATGCCAGTGCTATCCTGGCCATCTGCCGCCGCTAACATGGCATCGAGTTGCTCGTTAATGGCATCGACCGCAAATTTAACTTCGTTACTCAGCGTATCTGCACGCACCAGGGTTTGCGTTTTAATGTAATCAGACGTCACCGTCATGAGTGTTAACAAACGGGTCTCTAATTCGCTGCCAAGCTGAGACGCTTTTTTGAGTTTAGTGCTTCTGGCTACTTCGTCTGTGTCGCTGAAGTCCAGCAGGTAAGTTGACGCATCGTCAGCATTGTCTTCCACGTCCATCAGGCGAGAGGACACTTCGTTGCGCTTATGCAGATATTGCAAGTGACTGTCGTACAGGCTGTTTACGGTAGACAAGTACTCTTCGTACTGACCGCGCACTGTTTGCAGTGACGCTTTAAGCTTGGGATCATTCTTGACGGTAACGGCCAGACTTTTGTACGCGGCGTCGAAACGCTGATTCGCTTCGTTAAAATTCGTTTGGCTAGTCTCTACTGAGGGAATGTCTTCAGAAATGTACGCTTCAAATGTCAATCGACCCATGTTGAGGAATGTGGCTTTTAGCGTGTTGCTTCCCACCACGGTTGGCATGGCAACCTTGTTGACTTCCTCTACGTCATCATGAACTGAACTCAAATTAACTAATGAAAATACACTAATAATAAGGAGTAATGCGCTAATTGCGACAAACCCGATGATGATTCGCGCTTTAACCGTTAAATTCATTCTGGCTCCCAGAGCTTTTTATAGTTTTTAGTATCCAAACAGTGTTTCTACGTCGCTTGTTCAGGCGTCTGGTATTACTGATTGGCTTTCAAGGTCCCGATGCTGTGTCCCCTACAGCAAAACTTCCATAACAGTCCCCGATAAGTCATACAACAATCATTGCTGTAGATACTTTTATACCAACCTTTACGGCATGATACAAAAGTATTAGGCATAAATTGCTGTGATCAGACTTCTTTAACTTCCTGTTTACACAGTATCGGACCAAAATTGAAAAAGGTTAAGCGCTGATCGCAAAAGTTTGCCCGAGATCCAGGTTTAACAGGGTCAGTTGGTTACCCCAGACATAACCGGTATCAAGTGCCCGGAACTGCGAGGACTCTGTGTGACCCATTAGGGCGGCCCAATGGCCAAATATGACCCGCTGTTCAGGCAGTAACTGAGGATTGTTCACTTTAAACCAGGGACAAAGTGAGCCCGGTGCATCTTTGGGGGCGTATTTGGCTTTCATATTCAGTCCGCCGTCGGCTGATAAGAAGCGCATGCGTGTGGTACTGTTGATGATGAATCGCTGCCGCGCCGCACCCGAAAGCCCTTGATCCCAATGCGTCGGGCCATTGCCATACATGTTTTCCAGCAACTGGCACCAACGGGCGCTTTGCAGCTCATCACTGATTTCCTGACTCAGGGTACACAGTTGTGACAAAGACCAGTCCGGGTATAAACCGGCGTGTACCATTATTGTATTGTCGTCGAGCATCATGGCCAGCGGCCATTGGCGGTACCACTCGATGATATCCGGGAGTTCAGGGCAGGCCAGTAAGGTATCCAGCTTGTCGTTGGCCTTGACTTTTTTCAGGCCTTGCGAGACGGCCAGGAAATGCAGGTCGTGATTGCCCAGCACGGTGCTGAACTGGTTTCCCAGACTGCGCAGAAGTCGAATTGTGCTCAGGGAGTCCTCGCCGCGGGCAATCAGATCTCCCACTGCGTAGAGTGTATCGCAGGCAGGATCAAACTTAACTTTGTCCAGTAATCGGGAAAGTCCTTCGTAACAGCCCTGAATATCCCCAATGACGTATCTTGCCATGTGCCTAATTAATAATGTTTGGCAGGGCTAAACGAAATGGATCGATTGGTACGCGAAAGGTATCGCCTTGCTCGGTTTTCATTTCGTAGTGACCTTGCATGGTACCCACTTGCGTGTCGATCACTGAGCCACTGGTATACTGAAAACTTTCGCCGGGTTCAATAGTTGGCTGTTTGCCAACGACACCTTCGCCACTCACTTCTGTTTGTTTGCCATTGGCGTCAGTGACAAGCCAGTAGCGGTGGGTTAGCGTGACCGCGCAACTGTTGTGATTCATGATGGTAATTTGATAGGCAAACGCGAACTTGTCACTGTCGGAAGGCAGATGCTCCGGCAGATGCCGCGTTACTACCCGAATTGAAACCAATTCGGCCAAATTAGACTCAGGCGTCGGTGTTGTCATGTTCGTCTACCCAATTGGCTATCACGGCATAATCCTGCAACGACAGGGTTTCGGCGCGGCGGGTTGGGTCAATGCCCAGTGCCAGCAACTGTGCTTCTTCTATGCATTCTTTCAAACTATTGCGAATGGTTTTACGGCGTTGATTAAACGCTAACGTACAGACGCGTTCGAGGTTTTTTACTGAGCTTACCTGCACCGGAGGCGTAGTGTGCGGGGTTAATCTCACCACCGCAGATTCCACTTTGGGAGGTGGCACAAAAGCACCGGGCGGCACGTTAATAACAGGTTGAACTTTACAGTAGTATTGCGCCATTACCGACAGGCGGCCATAGTTTTTATGCCCAGGTGTGGCGGCCAGTCGATTCACCACCTCTTTTTGAAACATAAAGTGCATATCTTTGATCAGATTTGCAAAACTGAATAAATGGAACATGATCGGCGTTGATATGTTGTACGGCAGGTTGCCAAATACGCGCAGCGGCGCATCGACCTTTGCGAGTTCAGCAAAATCGACTTTCAGGGCATCCTGCTCAACAATCGTCAGTTTGCTACCGTGGAAAGGGTGGTGACGCAACCGTTTTGCCAGGTCACGGTCCAGCTCTACCACGGTCAGCGCATTGACTCTCTCACAAACCGGATCGGTTAATGCGCCTAATCCGGGGCCGATTTCCACCAGATTGTCGCCGTCTTGCGGATTAATGGCATCGACGATCTGTTCGATGACAAAGGTGTCATTTAAAAAGTTCTGACCAAACCGCTTACGCGCGGTATGACCTAAATGCGTTTTATTCATTGTTGGTGTTTTGCTAACTCGATTGCTTTAAGCATTGCCTGGGTAAAGCTGCCACTGTCGGCTTCGCCTTTACCCGCCAGGTCCAGCGCGGTACCGTGATCAACGGATGTACGAATAAAGGGTAATCCCAGTGTGATGTTCACGGATGCACCAAAGCCTTTATATTTTAGCACGGGTAGGCCCTGATCGTGGTACATCGCGAGTACAACGTCGGCATCGGCCAGGTATTTTTGTTGAAAAATAGTGTCTGCAGGCAGCGGACCGGTAATATGAATACCCTGTTCACGCAGCTCGTTCAGCGCAGGGGTAATGGTTTCGATCTCTTCCCGGCCAATGTGACCGTCTTCACCCGCATGGGGGTTTAAACCACATACATAAATGTGCGGCTGGGTAATGTTGAACTTCAGCTTCAGGTCGGTGTGAATGATGTGAATGACCTTGTGCAATCGCTCGCGCGTAATCGCTCTGGACACATATTCCAGCGGAATGTGTGTGGTAGCCAGCGCAACATTCAGACCTTCGGTAGACAGTAACATTACCACATCAATCGTATTCGATTGATGGGCAAAGAACTCAGTGTGGCCACTGAATGAAATACCGGCTTTATTGATGATGCCTTTGTTCACCGGGCCGGTAACGACCGCATCAAAATCGCCTTCGATGTTTGCCTGGCATGCCTGGCGTAGTGTTTCCACGACGTAGTGGCCGTTTTCACTGTTCAGTTCACCTGGCACCACAGGAACAGCCGCTGGAATGGGCTGGATGAATAATTCTCCGGGTTCCTGGATGCGGGTTTCGCCGGGCGTGTAGTGTGTCAGCTTGAGTGGTTTACCCAACATGCTGGCACGTTCCTGCATCATGGCTTCGTCGGCGAAAATAACCAGCTGCGCTGGCCACGATTGTTGGGCCAGTTCAATAGTCAGGTCAGGTCCAACCCCGGCGGGCTCGCCAGGGGTTACTGCAATTTTTAACGGTGTCATTAAGAGGCCTTAAGTTTACTCACTAAGGACTTCGATATAAGCCGTGTCACGCATTTCGCGTAACCAGTTCTCGCTTTCTTCCGCAAATTTACGATTGTAAAGGAGTTGGTAGGCTTTCTCTTCCTTGCGTTGATCAGTTGCGTCGTCCACCCGGCGTTCAAGCAATTGAATTAAATGCCAGCCGTGGGTAGAGCGTACTGGTTCACTGTACTCTCCGGGCGCCAATTTAGCCAGCGCATCTTTAAATTCCGGTACGTACATGTTCGGGTCAGCCCAACCTAATTCACCACCACGCAATGCAGAGCCTGGGTCAGCAGAGTGTTCCTTGGCTAACTCTGCAAAATCAGCGTCACCTGCAATGACTTGTTCTTTAAAGTCTTTAAGCATTTTTTGAGCGCGTTCCTCGCTCAGAATGATAGACGGCTTTATAAGGATGTGACGTGCATTGACCTCTTCCACTTCAACGACTTCAATACCACGGGTATCCAGAATTTTCAGAATGTGGAAACCAGCGCCGCTTCGAATCGGACCAATCAGCGCGTTTTTGCGTTTTCCTTGCACAGCGTCTGCAAACAGCGTAGGCATGGCATTGATGTTCATCCAGCCCATGTTACCGCCGTCTAGGGCTTCTGATCCTGATGATGCTGCAATGGCGATACGTGCAAATTCAGAACCATTGTTCAGCAGATCAATAACTTTGTCGGCACGTTCACGGGCTTCAGCAATGTCTTCGTCGGTAGGATCTGCCGGGAATCCAATCAGAATGTGGCCCAGTTCGTACTCTGCCTGATCGCCACCTTGTTGAGCAATGATTTCCATCAGGTTGGAAATTTCCTGAGGCGTGATGTAAATACGACGACGCACGTTGGCGCGGCGCACTTCGCCCATAATCATCTCTTCGCGCACTTTTTCGCGATAATCGTCATAAGTCATGCCCTGACGCGATAATTCTTCACGCAATTGGGCTACCGATACGCCCTGATTGCCTGCAATATTCGCGATGGTTTGATCTAACTGCGGATCACTGATTCGGATCCCCATCATTTCCGCGCGCTGTAGCTGCAAATTTTTCAGAATTAAGCGCTCAATGGCTTGCGTGCGAAGCGCGAGATCAGACGGTAATTTCTGGCCTTTGGCTTCAGCATCTGCTTTTACCTCGTCGACCAGGGCTTTGACTTCGCTTTCCAACACCACACCCTGATCTACGATCACGGCGACTTTGTCGAGCAATTGTACCTGAGCAACGGCAGGCAGGCTTAATACCAAACCCAATAACAAACCACGAATAATATACTTCATAAACTCTCTTGCTTAGTGTTTGAACGGTCAATGCTACGGTTAATTTAACACGTAGGGCTGGCGGTAACCGAACATGCCATCTTCCAGCATGTCGCGGTTTGAGCGCGCTGACCCAATTCCTTTAAATATAAATTGTAATCCGATACTTGAGTCAAACTCGTTGGTGTTCTGTTGACCCAACGCGTCGTAGCGATTGCTCAGGCTGCGTTGTGCGACTAAACGCACTGCCCAGCAACAGGACTCGTACTGTACCCCAAAATAGTTCTCGATGCTTCTGTCTCTTTCCAGATCCCGGTATGAACGTCCAACCCAATGCCAGTTTTTCGCAATCGGCCAACTGGCTGATATGCCCAACTGGTCAATGGTTTCACCTGACAAATCGCGCACAAAGCGGTGACTCATTTGCACCAGGCTTTCATTGTCGCGGCGGTATTCCAGCACCATGCTGCTACGTTCAACTTTGTCGTTGTCGGTAGCAATCTGCACGGTGGAGTGCACAAACCAGTTGTCGTCAAAGCGCCAATCCAGCTCCGCGGCTAACGCCGAACGATTGCGATCATCGGTAGTTGCCGTGATCCGGGTGTCTGCAAGATAGAATATCTGACCCAAACTAACGACAAATTGTTCCCTGTTTGCGTCGTCAATTACGCGAGAAGTGACACCCAGAGTAATTTGATTGTTATCGTTAATACGGTCAAGGCCAGTAAATTCCTGGCCTCGGAATAAGCCGTTTACGTCGTTTAGCAATGCAGTGGTGTCGTATAAACCAATGTTCGACTGGTCTTCGTACGAGGTGTACAGGTACTGAATTTTAGGTTCCAGCGTCACCGTCATGTTGTTGCCGAGCAAATTATCGTTGCGCTCCAGATACAACGAGCTGAATAAGCGTCCGCGGGTAAGTGTACGGTTGACTTCCTCTTCCAGCAGTGTGCCCTCTATTTCACGCTGGTGATAGTAGGTGTTCATCACCGTTAGCTCTGCGGTCATTTCCCCCCAGTAGCGTTGATAGGGCAAAGACAAAGTAGGAGCGACGTGCCAGCGCAGCGCAGTCGGGTTATTTTCCTGCGCGTTGTCGAAATACGCCAGTTCTGAATCCACGGTTAATGCCAGCATATCGCCCAACGGCTGACGCAATTGAATTTTTGCTTCAGGCAGGGCCCGGTAGATGTCTTCGTAATCGCCAATGGTGTCAAAGTCACGCACATAAAGGCTGAAATCAACATGATTGGAAAAATACTCTACGCCCAGTGTACGGTTTATGGTGGTGTCTGAGCGGTTGTAAAAATCTGAGCCCAGATCCACGATGTAGTTGTTGTCGCTGATCCCATTCAGATCGGCATTCACCATCCAACTGTCACCCAGCATACCCTGATGCTGGTAGCGGTAAAAGTATCGGCTGTCATCACTGGCCAACTTGGTATCGTTGGGCAGGTATTCCAAAAACAGGTTGCCTTGTGAGCTCTCGGTCAGATAACGGAATTCAGTCTTTAACTGGACACCGCGATTCGACATCAATCGCGGGGAAATGGTCATGTCGTAATTTGGTGCGATATTCCAGTAATACGGTTGTTCGTAATCTATACCGGTAGACGTTGAGCTGCTAATCAGTGGGAAAAGTAAACCGCTCTGACGCTGGTTACTTACTGGAAAGGCAAAGTAAGGCAAGTAGAGCACGGGGACGTCACCCACGTAAAAACGGGTATGATGGGCTTCTCCCATGGTCTCGCCTTGCTCAATACTGATTTCTGAGGCAACCAGTCGCCAGTCTTCCTGACCCAGCGGGCACGTAGTGAAACTGACTTCTTTGAGGCTTATGCCATCGTCAGCGCTGATGTCGATTTCTTCAGCGGCACCATGCCCAACAAAGCCGGTTAACTGATAAACCGTATTTTGCATATTCAGGGTCTGAGTTTGCGAGCTGACTGATAAGCCGTCGCTGCTAACGCTGAGTTGACGGTCGCTGTAAGTAACGTTACCGGTTGCTGAAACGGATTTGCCGTTGTCACTGACTTCCGCTTTTTCAGCATGGATCACTGCACTGTCGGTGGTAATGTCTACGTTTCCGGCAAAGCTGGCCAATTGATTTTCCAGCACTTCCGCAGAGTCAGACATCACTTTCACTTGTTTCTTCGATAATAAACGGCTCTCATCGAATGGCGGTGGTGTCACAATACAGGCGGCATCTTCTGCGCTATCGCTTTGTGCCCAGGCTGGCAGAGTGAGTGAGGCAGCACACAGGTGACACAGCAATAAAACCGTTCGGGCGTGAGGCCTTGTGTTTGCGCAGGATGATGTCGACAACAAATTTACTTACTCGAAGTTCGCCGGTGAAAGTAATGAATCACTTACCACTAACAGCTGGTGCTACCGATAAGCGTTTGAACAAGGCGCTAATTCTATGCACTTCGTCGCCATTTACCAACAGCAGACCTTAAAAAAATCGAAAAATTCCCAAGATATCCCCAATTTCTTTGCTGAATAACCCAAGGTGTATCGATTTTTGTGCAATGACGACGCGTTTTCGTTGCTTCATCCGTTAAACAGGCCTAGTGAACAGGCTCGTCACATCGCGACCATTATTGCTATTTCGCGTTAAAAATACACAAATAGCGGCGTGGCCTTGGGAGTTTACCGATGTTGTTCGGTAATGCATGATAAAGTACGCACGTTATTGGTAGTGCAAAGCATCACAATGGGAGGGAAGCATGCCATCTTGGGGCACCGTACTCGGCTTTATTTTTGGATTTTTGGCGTTTCGGATCCCCGGTGCCATTCTCGGCGCGGTTGTCGGTTACTTGTTCGATAAGGGCTATGCGCAGGACTTTAATCAGTCTGGCGGTTTCGGGCGGTTCTTTACCAGCCAGGACGCCATGAAGCAGCAGGCTATTTTTTTCCACAGTCTGTTTGCTTCTCTGGGGCACTTGGCTAAAGCAGATGGTCAGGTCACCGAACACGAAATTCTGGTTGCGACCCGACTCATGGACGACATGAAATTGCACGGTGATGCGCGCAAAGAAGCGCAACAGGCGTTTCGTGAAGGGAAAGAGCGGGACTTTCCAATAAGCGATATTCTCAAGCAATTACACGAGTCCTGCCATGGTCGTCGCGACATCCTTCAGGTATTTCTGGAAATTCTCATACAAGCGGCCTTTGCCGACGGTCATCTGTCGCGGGATGAATATCAGGTGTTGGAAAAGGTCGCCAAACCGCTGGGGTTTGTGCGTCGGGATCTGGATTACCTGATTGCAATTTATGAGGCGGAAATTCGCTTTCGCAGGCAATCTCGCTCACAGGGGCAAGGACAGGGGCAGCGTCGCCAGGCGCAGTCAAATAGTGGTCCCACGTTGGAAGATGCCTACACCATTTTAGGTGTGTCGGCCAGTGACGATGAAAAAGCCATAAAGCGTGCTTACCGCAAACGCATGTCTGAGCATCACCCCGACAAACTGGCTTCCAAAGGCTTACCTGAACAGGCAATGGAAATTGCCAAGTCAAAAGCACAGGACATTCAGGCGGCTTATGAGCTGGTTAAGTCCCGCCGAGGATTCAAATGAGCAAGACTGGACCGTTGCTTCGCGACAACGACACGGATGACATAGAAGCGTTTGTCGAACATTTGTGGCTGGAAAAAGGCCTTAGCGACAACACGCAGCAGGGTTATCGTCACGATTTGTGTCATCTGGCGACGTTTCTGGTTGCTGACAAACGCCCGTTGATTGTGAAGGTGTCGCTGGAAGATTTGCAGGACTATCTGGCTTATCGCGATGACAATGGATTATCAGCCCGCTCAACCCAGCGAGCGATAAGCGCAATGCGTCATTTTTACCGCTATTGCGTGACAATGCGGTTTCGCGAGGACAATCCGGTTTCGCAACTGGCCATGCCAAAGGCGGCGAAGAAATTACCCGGCAGTTTAAGTGAGGACGAAGTCGACGCACTGCTGGATGCGCCGAATGTGGAAGACGACATTGAATGTCGCGACAAAGCGATGCTGGAAGTGCTCTACGCTACCGGATTGCGCGTCAGTGAACTTACCGGACTCAGGATGTCTCAGATTAGCCTGACTCAGGGGCTGGTAAGGGTAACAGGGAAGGGCAATAAAGAGCGACTGGTGCCGTTGGGCGAACAGGCCCTCGATGCGCTGCAGCACTATTTAAACGTTGCCCGCCCGGCACTACTTAAACATCAGACCGATGTGGTGTTCGTTAGCAAACGCGGCGTGCAAATGACCCGGCAAACGTTCTGGCACCGAATTAAATACTATGCCGTGGTTGCCGGTATTACTGAACACCTGTCGCCTCACACGCTTCGGCACGCTTTTGCGACCCATTTATTGAACCATGGTGCGGATTTACGAGTAGTACAAATGTTGTTAGGGCACAGTGATTTGTCGACCACGCAAATCTACACCCATGTCGCCACGGAACGACTGCAAAACCTGATTGGTGAGCATCATCCAAGAGGCTAGAGCACATTCGTCGTTGTATCCGTATTTACCCGCGGCGAGCAATCTTCAATGCGGGTGTTGAATAAGGTATGATGCAATTTTTCGGGGGTATGGCGGTCTTATTTACCAGCACCTTCACATAATTTGGTAGTGAATAACGCATACCAGTCACAGGAGTATCTATGAGATTGTTTTCCCGCGGCGTCGCCGTTTTCCTGAGCTTACTAACATTGAACACTCAGGCAAGCGTGCTGGCAGACGCTGCAAATGATCACATTAAAGCAAAAATTGAATCGACCTTGCAGTGGCAAGTGCATGCCATTGCAGACTCGCCAGTGCGAGGTTTGGTACAGGTGAGCACTGAAAACGGGTTGTTTTACGCCAGTGCTGACGGCACCTATTTTCTTCAGGCAAAAATCTATAATCTCGATGAAGAGATGCGCAATGAATCGGAAATTGCGTTGGCTGAAATGCGTATCGAAGGGCTAAAACAGTTCGAAAATTCCTATATCGAATTCAAAGCTAAAAAAGAGAAGTATGTGGTCACCGTTTTCACCGACACCACATGTGGCTATTGCCGACGATTGCATGAACAAATGGGCGAGTACAACGAAGCAGGGATTACAGTGCGTTATTTGGCGTACCCTCGTGCGGGTTTAAGCAGTCCAACTTACCGTCAAATGGTTAACGTGTGGTGTGCAACAGATCCCAAGGATGCCATGAGCACGGCAAAAGCAGGCCAAAACGTGGCCCCGGCATCCTGTAAAACCGACATTGCTAAACAATACCAGTTCGGTCGCAGTATTGGGGTAAACGGAACGCCTAATATCATTCTGCCCAATGGCACAGTAGTGCCTGGCTATCAACCGGCTGATCAGTTGTTGTCGACACTGCAGTCGACAGCTGGCTAAAGCAATGCGCACCAGCGCTGCGTAAGTGCTGGTGCAATAAACGGCTATCCTGCCGTCAGGCACTCATCCACTAACGTTGACGTTTCATGGCTTTATCAATTCACCGACGCGAACTGGCGTCAACCCCCCTAACGGCAAACCTGCATCCGGTTCTGGCCAGAATTTATCAAGGCCGCCATATTCAAACCCCGGCACAACTCGATACAGGGGCTAAGTCGCTGTTGCATTTTAGTAAGCTACTACACTGTGACAGGGCGGCGGCGTTAATCGCCGATGCGATTGCTGCCAACAACATGATAACCGTTATTGGCGATTTTGATGCCGATGGGGCGACCAGCACCTCCTTGTGCATGCTGGCACTGGCGGACATGGGCGCAAAACGGGTTGATTATCTGGTACCGAATCGTTTTGATTTTGGCTACGGCTTGTCGCCCGAAATCGTCGATGTGGCTGCTGAACGCGGAACCCAGTTAATTATTACCGTCGACAATGGCATTGCCTGTCATGCCGGTGTAGAACGCGCTAAAGCGCTGGGTATGACGGTGATTGTAACCGATCACCACTTACCAGCCGATACACTGCCGGTTGCCGATGCGATTGTTAACCCCAATCAACCGGACTGTCGTTTTCCGTCTAAATCCCTGGCCGGTGTGGGGGTAGCATTTTATTTAATGCTGGCATTACGGGCCGAGCTCGATCAGCGTGGCTGGTTTGCCGAGAGCGGGCGCCCGGTGCCGAATCTGGCCAATTACCTGGATATAGTTGCAGTAGGCACCGTCGCCGATGTGGTGGTGCTCGATCAGAATAACCGCATACTGGTGCATCAGGGATTACAGCGTATTCGCGCCGGCCGTTGCCGGCCGGGTATCACCGCAATGCTGGATGTAGCCCAACGACAGGCGGCCAGAATTACCGCGTCTGACCTGGGATTTGTGGTCGGTCCCAGACTCAATGCCGCCGGCAGGCTGGACGATATGGCGGCGGGCATAGAGTGCTTATTGTGTAATGATGCCATGCAGGCTCGTGCGATGGCAGTGGAGCTGGACAGGCTCAACCAGCAGCGTAAAACCATTGAACAGGACATGAAGCAACAAGCCGAAGAAACACTCGCTTCACTGGATCTTGAGGGCGAAGTGCCAAACGCCATCGTGCTGTTCGATGAAGCGTTCCACCAAGGGGTGATTGGTATAGTGGCTGGCCGGTTAAAAGACCAGCACAAGCGTCCAACCATTGTGTTCGCCCGGCAGGACGATGATACGCTAAAAGGGTCTGCGCGTTCGGTAGACGGTGTGCACATTCGCGATCTACTGGATGTTGTTGATACGACTTACCCGGACCTGATCATCAAATTCGGTGGTCACGCTGCCGCTGCAGGCCTGTCTATTGAAGCCGGTAAACTTGAGGAATTCAGCGCAGTATTTTCTCGTTATGCAGGAGAAGCGCTGGCGAACATCGGCGACCCGCATGTGATTGTTACTGACGGCGAGCTGACCGACACCGAATTGAGTCTGGACGTTGCCCAATTGCTTCGACAGGCCGGTCCGTTTGGTCAGGGCTTTCAGCCACCACTCTTTGACGGTGTGTTTCATTTAGTGCAGCAACGTATCGTTGGTGAACGCCACCTTAAAATGGTGTTGGCACACCCGGACAGCGGCGAAGAGTTTGACGCGATAGCCTTTAATATTGATACTCAAGTCTGGCCTGATGCCTCGATTCGCCGGGTGGAAGTTGCGTATCAACTGGATGTTAACTTTTTCCGGGGCCGAGAGTCATTACAACTGCTAGTGGATGCGATTGCCCCGTTATGAGTGTGGATAAGCTACTTGCCAAACATCAGTCACTGACACATACCGAAAACGTCAGAGTGGCCTCTCATACCCAGCGTCAGGACGGAGAATGGGTGCGTCATACACTCATGCTAGAGGGCGTTGATGTGCCTTTTGTGTTCAAACGGACTAAGCCCTACCAGTCGTTAAAAGGGGCCAGAGTAAACCTGACTTATTATCCTGTTACGGAAACCGTGGCGGGCATGGAGTTTGAGCAAATGAAAGTGGTTCGGATCAAGCGCGCTTAACCTGGGAGCTAAGAACCAACATGACGCCTAATTGGCTGAATGCCTACGTGTTGCACCGCCGTCCTTACCGGGAAACCAGTTTTCTGGTGGATTTCTTTACCTACGAGCAAGGTCGCATCAGTGCGGTGGCAAAAGGCGTACGCGGCGCAAAGTCCGACAAACGCAGTTTACTTCAGCCGTTTCAGGCGTTGCGTATTCAATTGACCGGCAAATCCGACTTAAAAAACCTGACGCTAATTGAAGCCGCGGCACCGGCACTGAACGTGACCGGCGATGCGTTGTATTGCGCGTTTTACGTCAATGAACTGACTAACCGCGTGTTGCCGCAGGGGCTGGCGGCGGAAATGGTCTATCAGACCTATGGCGACACCCTGGTTCAGTTAAAAGAAAGCCAGCGCCTGGACCGTCCGTTGCGTGAGTTTGAGATGGCGCTGATAGCGGAGTTGGGCGTGATTCCGGATATGACAACAGAAGCGTTTTCTGCTGAGCCGATTGTTGCCCAGGGCTGGTATGATTTTTACGCCGAACAGGGGTTTAGTGCGGTAGCGCAGGCCGGTCGAAATAGTTATTCGGGCAAGGATTTATTGTCGTTGGCTGAGGGTGATTACACCGACAGTGCCATTAAAACAGCTAAACGACTGACCCGTCATGTATTACAACCGTTTATTGGCGACAAGCCGCTGAAAAGCCGGGAGTTGTTTTTAGCCGGGCGTTAATCTCGCCTTATTGCCGCGGTGATCAAATCCGGCGGTTTGAAAGTACCAGCCCACTCTGTATTTAACCCACTGCGCATCGCTGGTACAATTGGCGCGCATTTTTACCCTACAGGCTATTGGTAATGAACGATATTCTTCTTGGCGTTAACATTGATCACATTGCAACCCTGCGTAACGCGCGTGGCACTTCTTACCCTGACCCGGTGCATGCCGCCGATATTGCTGAGCGCGCTGGCGCTGATGGTATTACGGTGCACTTGCGCGAAGACCGCCGTCACATCAAGGACCGCGACGTGCAGATTCTTGCCCAGACGATCAATACCCGTCTCAATTTAGAAATGGCCGTTACAGACGAAATGCTGGGCATTGCCGAACAGGTAAAGCCGGTGTTCTGCTGCCTGGTACCAGAGAAACGCGAAGAGCTGACTACCGAAGGCGGACTGGATGTCGCGGGCAATCTGAGCCGTATTACTGACGCCTGCCAGCGTTTAGCCGACGCCAATATTCTGGTGTCACTGTTTATAGATGGCGATGAAAAACAAATCGACGCCGCCAAGGCCACGGGCGCCCCGTTTATCGAAATCCACACCGGGCATTATGCCGATGCGACCAGTGAAGCAGAGCAGCTACAATACCTTGCGCAGATCCGCAAAGGCGTGGAATACGCTCATTTACTGGGTCTGCAGGTGAATGCCGGTCACGGATTGCATTACCACAATGTAAAACCTATAGCCGCTATTCCACAAATTCTGGAGCTGAATATTGGCCATGCGATCATTGCTCGTGCGGCATTTGACGGTTTACACACTGCTGTGGCCGACATGCGTAAGTTGATGCAGGAAGCGCGTACCAGCGCCCTGTTACAACAACGCTGAGCTTAGCGCCATGGCAATTGCTGGTATCGGTACTGACATTGTAGAAATTGCTCGCATTAATCGCGATAGCGGGCAGCGTGACCGTCTGGCGAAGCGGGTACTTACCGACACTGAGTTGGCATGCTATGCATCGCACAATCAGCCCGAACGGTATCTGGCGAAGCGATTTGCTGCCAAAGAAGCCGCTGTCAAAGCTCTAGGTACCGGCATTGGCAGAGGCATAGGCTGGCAACAACTCAGTGTTGAAAACAACGAGCTGGGGGCGCCGGTGTTGAACGTAAGCGGTGAATTTGCCGCCCGCTGCGAACAGCGGGGTATTACCCACTGCCATGTGTCGCTGTCTGATGAGCAGCATTATGCGGTGGCTACCGTTATTCTGGAAACACGGTAAATTATGGCCACTATTTATCAGCCTAAACGGGGTAAGCCTCGCCGCTCAAAACAGCGAAATACAAGCCGTCAGGGAACGTTAGCAACAGTGGCGGCAACCATTGATACCTGGGATGCGCGGGGCCGCGGTGTCAGCCGCAGTCATCAGCCAGTGTTGTTCGCCGATGGCGCCTTACCCGGTGAAACCTGCCGTGTGGCTATTACCAAACAAAAAAAGCAAGTCTGTGAAGGCCAGGTGGTCAGTGTTGAGCAGGCGTCTGAACATCGGATTGCACCTTTTTGCTCACTAGCCGAACAATGCGGTGGATGTGCCCTGCAACATGTTGCGCCTGAACCCGCGTTACAGTGGCGTCAACAAGCACTGGACTCTCAGTTTCGTCGCCATCACCGGTTAGCTGCTTTGCCCTGGCATCCGCCTATTGTGAGTGCACACCCTGGCTACCGGCGTAAAACTCGTCTTGCGGTTGATGCGCGGGATAAAAACAATATCAAACTGGGGTTCAGGGCGGCTGGTAGCAGCGCGATCGTAGATGTGCCTGACTGCCCGGTATTAGTTCCCGCTTTGAATACACTGTTGCCTGCACTGCACAAGGTCGTTCGCCAGCTTAAACGCCCGGAGGCCTTAGGTCACATCAGTCTGTTGGCATCAAACAACGACGTTGCAGTGACATTCAGGATCACGCAGACCTTATCGCAACAGGACCGCGAACACTTGTGCACATTCGCTGAAGCACACCAGGTTGTGCTGCGGGCCGATTATGGTGATAACGGCACTGAGCTGCTTTGGGGTGAACAGGACAGTCTGAAGTGCGAAACCGCCAACGACTGTTTTATCTCCGTGACCACGGAAGACTTTGTTCAGGTTAATCACGAAGTGAATCTCGCGATGGTGCAGCAGGCGCTGGATTGGTTAGACTTGCAACCCGACGATAAGGTTTTGGATTTGTTTTGTGGGCTGGGTAACTTTAGTTTGCCGATGGCCAGAAAAGTCAGTCACGTGACCGCCGTTGAAGGGATTGCCACTATGGTGCAACGTGCCGATCTCAGTGCGCAGCAACAGGGCATAACCAACATCAGCTGGCGCTGCGAAGATCTGTCAAATAGCGATATTGTGAGTGCGCTTACCATTCACAACAAGACCAAAGTGTTACTGGACCCCTCGCGGGAAGGCGCGCACACTGTGTGCGAACAACTGGCAAAACGCAAGGTCGGCGCAATCGTGTATGTATCTTGCAACCCTGCGACACTTGATCGCGACATTGCGCCGTTGCTGGCAGCGGGTTATCGCATTAACAAAGTCGCTTTAATGGAAATGTTTCCGTATACGCAGCACGTTGAAATGATGATGCTGCTGACACCGCAATAAGCGGGAACAGAACACGGACAGCTAGGGTCTTAGGCCTGTAAGACCTGCTTGAAGTAACAACTGACTCAGGACAATTGGTGAAGAATCATGGTTTCAACCCGTAAAGTGCATGAAGCACAACGGCCGCCTTTTGAGCAATGGCTGGCGAGCCTGGATATGTCTGAAGAAACGCGGCAAAAACTGCGTGAAATCTCGCACATGCCCGAGCAACTGCTGGTGGGCCAGGAAATGGTTGAAATACTGCATCAGCTTAATATGGATGATGCGACACTCCAGGCCGCATTGGTCTTTCCTTACTGCCAGCAACACATGCTGACCGACGCCGAAGTGAAAGACACCTTCGGCGATGAAATCGAGCAGCTCATTGTTGGCGTGCGCCGCATGGACGCCATACGTTCATTACACAACCGCAAACAGTCTTCCAGTAAACTGTCTGCGCCAGACGAACAGCATATCGACAGCATTCGCCGCATGTTACTTGCCATGGTGGAAGATGTGCGCGCGGTAGTCATTAAAATGGCTGAGCGTATCTGTGCGTTACAGCAGGTTAAAAAAGCCGACGAGGAAACCCGGGTCATGGTGGCCCGTGAGTGCGCGACTATTTATGCGCCACTGGCAAACCGGCTGGGCATTGGTCAGTTAAAGTGGGAACTGGAAGATCTGGCGTTCCGTTACCTGCATCCGGTTACTTACAAACAAATCGCCAAACAACTCGACGGTAAACGCCGCGAGCGCGCAGAATACATCGACAACATTGTGACTGAACTGCAGTCGCTGGTCGATGCTGAGCATATCAAAGCCGAAGTATACGGCCGCCCCAAACACATCTACAGCATCTGGAAAAAGATGCAGAAAAAGCACCTGACTTTTGAGCAGCTGTTCGATATCCGTGCCGTGCGTATTATTGCTGAACGCTTGCAGGATTGCTATGCGGCGCTGGGCACGGTGCATGCGCACTACAAGCACATTCCCAATGAATTCGACGATTACATTGCCACGCCAAAAGCCAATGGATACCAGTCTATTCACACCGTGATCGTCGGTCCGGAAGGGAAGGCCGTTGAAATTCAGATCCGCACTCAAAAAATGCATCAGGACGCAGAACTGGGTGTAGCGGCACACTGGAAATACAAAGAAGGCAGCACAGGCAAAGCGTCTGGCTACGACGAGCGAATCAACTGGCTGAGAAAAATCCTGCAGTGGCAGGAAGAAGTCGCCGAGTCAGGCGATTTGGTGGAAGAGCTGCGCAGCCAGGTATTTGATGATCGCGTGTATGTGTTTACGCCTCGCGGTGATGTGATTGATTTGCCGCAGGGGTCAACACCGGTCGATTTTGCGTATTACATCCACAGTAATGTTGGCCACCGCTGTATCGGGGCCAAGGTTAACGGTCGGATTGTGCCTTTTACCTATCAGCTGCACAGTGGCGACCAGGTCGATGTATTAACCGGCAAAGAGCCGAACCCATCGCGGGACTGGTTGCATCCGGGTTTGGGTTATGTGCACTCTTCACGAGCGCGCGCCACTATTCACAGTTTCTTCAAAAAGCAGGATAAAGAGAAGAATCAGCAGGCAGGTAAAGAGCTGCTGGAGCGCGAACTGGCCAAAGTCCACATTAGCGCGAAAAAAGCCGTCGACGCCTGCGAAAAGTTCAACGCGCCTTCGCTGGATGAACTGTATGCCGCTATCGGTGCCGGTGATGTACGGGTTATGTCGGTAGTGCATTACCTGCAACAACAGCTTGCGCCACCGCCAACTGAGCCTGAATTAAGTCCTAAGCTGAAAACCCGCAAAGTGGCGCGCAGCAAAGGCAAAAAAGACTCTGTGGTGGTGCAGGGCGTGGGGCACCTGTTAAGCCAACTGGCAAACTGTTGTCAGCCTGTGCCCGGTGAGCCTATTCTGGGTTATATCACTCAGGGGCGCGGGGTAAGCGTGCACAAAGAAAGTTGTGATCAGCTGCAGAATTTACTTGTTCAGCATCCTGAGCGTCAGATAGAGGTGAATTGGTCTGATGAACTCAATGTCGGGTTTGAAGCGGCCGTTGACGTGTATTGTAGCGATCGCACCGGTCTACTGCGCGATATTACTACCGTACTGGCTAATGAGGGCGTAGCTTTGTTGGGCGTAAACAGTCAAAGCGACAAGTCGACACAGACCGCGTTAATCGCGCTGTCGGTTGAAGTGGCTGACCTCAACACCCTGTCGCGAATGATGTCTAAACTTGGGCAATTGAAGGACGTACTCGATGTCAGACGAAAATCCAACTAGCCCCGGTGAAGCACTGGATCGCCTGCTTGGCATTATGGCTGCGTTGCGCGATCCCAATACGGGCTGTCCCTGGGATGCACAACAAACCATGTCGTCGCTAACCCGGTACACCATCGAAGAAGCCTATGAAGCAGTGGATGCTATTGAGCGGGGCGCCGCGGCAGATATAAAAGATGAACTGGGCGACTTGTTGTTTCAAATTGTGTTTTATGCCCAGATTGGCAAAGAACAGGGCGATTTTGAGTTTGCTGATATCGCGAATGCAATAAGCGACAAAATGGAGCGTCGTCACCCGCATGTGTTCGCAGGTGCCGATACGGATGAATCTGCGCTGTCGGCGCAATGGGACGCGATTAAAGCGCAGGAGAAGGCAGAGTCGGCGTCACCGCAAGCGTCGATATTGTCTGATGTACCTACCGGGTTGCCGGCCTTGATGTACGCGCAAAAAATCCAGAAAAAGTGCGCCAAAGTCGGCTTCGACTGGCCTGACATTGCGCCGGTGCTCGACAAAGTCGCTGAAGAGGTTGACGAAATTCAGGCCGAACTGCAAGCCGAACCGGTGGACTCGACGCGACTTGAAGAAGAAATTGGCGATGCTTTATTCGCTATGGTGAATTTGGCCCGTCACGCCAAAGTCGATGCAGATGCGGCGCTACGCCGGGCAAGCCTTAAGTTTGCTAAGCGTTTTGCGCAGGTAGAGCTGGCCGCAGAACTATCGAATCAGCAACTTAGTGATATGAGTCTGGAAGAGCTAGAGCAACTTTGGCAACAGGCGAAAGCCAAAGCGTAGGCTGATCGCGTTACTTTTTGCTCGCGGTCTGAGCATTAAACTGGATGACTTTTTCCAACTCTGCGCGCATGTAAGCAGGGGTGTTCCCCCAAAAAGGATCATCGAATTTATAGGAAAGGTCCGGGTTGGCCAGTTCGATAATTTTCCGCTTGGGATCCGTCGCAAGCGTCACGGCTTTTTGGTGATTCTCGTGTTTTTCAAACATGGTTTTCAGTTCACCGTTGTCCAACATCCGCAACAACCCTATCTGAATGCGATTTACCAGGTCGGGCTTGTGCGGTGATACGAAAAAATACTCATAACTCGGATAGCGCAGAATAAAGTTATCTTCCAGCTTTATGCGTTTGGTTTTGTGTCTTTCCAGATCGTTGGTGACTTCGATAACGTTTCTGGGGAAGTAATCTACCATGCCTTTTTCTACAGCGGTAAACATGGTATGAAACCACAAACTCCACTGAGCTGCTTCTACCTTGAATCCATTGTGTTGAAGTACCGCTAAGTCCGGCCAATCCTTGCCTTGTACTCCCACAAATCCCTGAATAGCTTCTTTACCTAGCGACTGAGGAAACTGGGCCTGTTTATAAGCATTAATGACCAGTACACGGTAACCCGCCAGCCCTTGTAGCAGCGGAAAACGGACTGGCAACAATTGTTGTTCGCGTATGTCTGACGTTGCACTCCACATTACGTCGGCTTCACCGCTTTTTAGTTTAATGATTTGTCTGGCCTGTGGCATGGGCTGAGGGTGGGGCACGGCATTGGCAATACCAAATTCAGGCGTTAGCTCCAGTACGCGTTGTAAAACCTTGGCGTGATAATAACCGTAGGCGTCGTCAGCAAAAGCGCGAGCAAAAATGACGTCGCCGCTTTCTGAGGCAGCTCCGTGGGGCGTAAAAAGGGTGAATAAGAGTAAAACAACGGCCAGGTTTTTCATGTACTACAACGAATAGACACAACTCATTTAAGGCTAGATGACATTTTTTGAATTTACCAATGAAAAATTTAAAAATTAGGGGTTCGCTTTTTGGGCAATTCCTGTATAATTCGCGCCCTGCCCAGTTACACCCACTTTGGGAAAGTGGAAGAAATCAGTGGATTCGAAGGGGTCCGTATATTGATTTTTCAGGGGGTTTTTACAAAAAACCTAAGTAACGACGAATTATTTTCGGGTAAATTTAAAAATGAAAACTTTTGTTGCAAAGCCAGAAACGGTTGTACGTGACTGGTACGTGGTAGACGCCACAGACAAAACTTTAGGCCGCTTAGCTTCAGAAATCGCTCTGCGTTTACGTGGTAAGCACAAGCCTGAGTACACACCGCACGTTGACACTGGTGATTACATCGTAGTTATCAATGCAGAGAAAGTTACTGTAACTGGTAACAAAGCTCAGGGCAAAATGTACTACTCGCACACTGGTTACCCAGGTGGTCTGAAAGAAACTAACTTTGAGAAGCTGATCGCTCACAAGCCAGAAATGGTCCTTGAAAAAGCGGTTAAAGGCATGTTGCCAAAAGGTCCTCTGGGCCGTGCAATGTTCCGCAAGCTAAAAGTTTACGCGGGTGCTGAGCACAAGCACACTGCACAACAACCTCAAGTATTGGACATCTAAGGAGTTACTCACATGGCAGATACTCAATATTACGGCACTGGCCGTCGCAAAAGTTCTACTGCTCGTGTATTCCTGCGTCCAGGTACAGGAAACATCACAGTAAAC